>Ga0065708_1006499_pt1 | contig 53397 bp, 40 predicted proteins | sample Hoacrofraction12_2_FD_59095 | JGI IMG/M metagenome (GOLD analysis project Ga0065708, IMG submission 59095) | Hoatzin crop microbial communities from Cojedes, Venezuela, sample from fiber fraction 12 v1 | ecosystem: Host-associated > Birds > Digestive system > Esophagus > Crop | place: Venezuela... | reverse complement strand
TTAAATTTTCACCTCAAAAAAAGCGTTTGACCGACTGAAAGTCCTCTCAAACGCTTTTTTTAGGTGGGGTGCTAAAATTGGCAGCTTACCAGAAATTGGGGATTTATAATCCTCTGTAACTCATATAGTTCAGACACATTATATAATTTTACTCAATGCACCGAGAATTTTTACTCAATGCACTGAGTAAAAATTTCTCAGTGTAATTAGAATGCCTACACAAAAAAAATCCCCGCTTCACAGCGAGGATTAATTCAAAACAATAACAAAAATAACTATTAACTACTAACCTAACTAAAACTGTATGTATCTATGAATAAAGTTCTTGTCTTAATTCTGATGCAAAGATACTGCGAGTTTCGATACAAACAAAATTATTTCAAGGCTTAATCATAGTATTTTTAACTCTTTAACGACAATACTATAAATTAGTTGCATATATGCAAGTATAATCAAAATAAAAACATCTCGCATTTTACGTTTTTACGTTCTCTTCATCTTGGCATTCAACTGCAACAGGGCTGGGATAAAGATTATAAGGGAGAAGAGGACGCTAAGCAACACCTTCGTCTCACTACCGCCATATAAATCGATTAACTTAATATCGGGAGCAGGATAAAGGTTAGTGAGGACGTATGCTACGGTATTGTTTACCCAATGATAGGCGATACCGGGCAGAATACTGCCTGTACGGTAATACATCCAACCGAGCAAGAGTCCAACCACAAAGGCATGAGGCATCTGTGCGGGGTTGGCATGCACCAACATAAACAACAGTGCCGAAACGGTTATCGGGAACCAATGATTACCTAAAAAAGTAGTGGGTCTGTCGAGCTTACTCTTCTGCCATACGAGCAACTCACGAAGGATAGCACCTCTAAATACCATCTCTTCTGCTATTGGGGCAAGAAGACCTACTGCCACGTAACCCCACCTATTAAGCATCACGGACAACATCTCCTGTTCCACGACATTCGGTAGGGGCGGCAACTTCTCCTGTATCCACATAGATGGGATAATGGTACCAAGTGCGGCTATGACGGTCCAGAAAAAAACCTGCCACTGACGGGTCTGAAGATAATGACGCGAAAGGGGAGTAAAACGGAACACCGCGAAACAGATGATAATCAGTATATTGATTACCGAAGTCGCCAAAATCAAAGATTCGGTATTATCGAAACTGCTAAGCAACGTAGTATAGTCGCGCAACAAGGGTACTAACATTCCTATAAGAAACTGTACCGCTATAAAAATCACCAAATATAAAATAGCTTTCTTCATACTTGTATCGTTTGTTCTACATCTTTTCTCAACTGTTTTATAAGTTCCTCCTTACTGCCAAACTTCTTCTCCTCGCGTATTCGGTAGTCGAAATATACCGACAACGTCTTACCATACAAATCTCCCGTAAAATCTATTATATGTACCTCCAAGGATACGACACCGTCATCGAAAGTAGGACGCGAACCGATGTTCATCACTCCTCTGCGAACGGCATCATCTCCTGCAATACGTACTTTCACCGCATATACTCCTGCCGAAGGTATCATCGTCTGTACACTGGATGGATCGATATTGGCGGTAGGAAAACCGAGTTCCCGACCTATCTTATGTCCCGTTACCACGGTACCTCGTATCATATACTGTCGTCCAAGACAAGCCGATGCTTTCTGCATCTCGCCTTCAGAGATGAATGCCCGTATCACGGAACTGCTCACATCCACGCCCTGCACCATCTTCTCATCAGCCCGCAGAACTTCGATACCTATCTGTTTTCCGTAATCCACATAGTCGTCAAAACCTTCCTCGTCACTGATGCGATGACCGAAATGGTTGTCATAACCTATCATCAGCACCTTAACGTTGAGTTGCGGCATAAGTACGTCGGTCATAAACTGCTTTGCCGTAAACATAGCCATCTCGGCATCGAAAGGCAGTACCACGCAGTTGTCTAAGGCGGTAAGCGAAAAGAGTTGCAGTTTGTCATCAATGGTCGACAACATCTGCGGCATATAACCGGTGTCTACCACACCGCGCGGATGACGGTCGAAGGTTATGACCATCGACTCCATATTCCTCCGACGAGCCTCATCGATAACGGCATTGACCACATGCTGATGTCCTTTATGTACACCATCGAAGAATCCGATCGTCGCCACCTGCGGTTTGTCGAACGTCAACGCTCTATGTAATTTTTCTGTCCTCACCTTGTTACGGTTTCTTTGCTAAACAGTCTACGGAGTCCGCTCAAACGGTATATCTCTCCAAATATCATCACTGGTGAGGTACAGACGATAATCAGTAACCAGTCACGCAACGACAGGGGTTCCACGCGGAACATGCTACCACCAAACTGTACTATGAGTATCTGTCCTACCAGGATACCAAGCATTACCAACACAAACACGGGACTCCAGAAGAAATGACGGAAAGCGGAATGGGAAGAGAAGAGACTCTTGGCATTCAACAGGTTCCACCACTGCATCATCACGAAGATATTGAAGAACAGGGTCAACTCACGAAGTGATACTCCACCGCTGCTCTCAAACTTATAAAGCGTGGGGAAGAGGATAGCAAAGAAGAGCAGTCCTATAATAATTATCGCCCACATCATCGTCTTATTGATAATAAAATCACTGCTCTTGCGCGGTTTCTCCTTTAGCACCTCTTTTGAAGGTGGCAACGAGGCCAAGGCCATAGCGGCAAAGGTGTCCATGATAAGGTTTATCCAGAGTATCTGAGTCACCGTCAACGGCATCTCTGTTCCTACCAACGATCCTACTAATACTATAAGCAGAGCCGTAAGATTGATTGTAAGTTGATAGAACAGGAATCGTTGTATGTTGCGATACAGACTGCGTCCCCACAGCACCGCCTTTACGATGCTCTTAAAGGAGTCGTCGAGGATAGTGATATCACTGGTATTCTTCGCCACCGATGTACCTGAACCCAACGACAGTCCTACCTGTGCATAGTGCAGAGCTGGGGCATCGTTGGTTCCGTCGCCCGTCACAGCCACTACCTCACCGTTTTTCTGTAACATCTGTACCAGTCGCTGCTTATCCGTAGGACGTGCCCTACTCATCACCTTCATCACCTCCACGCGCTTCTGTGCCTCCTCGTCACTGAGATGTGAGAAATCATCACCGCTGATATGTGTTGCCTCGGTACTCTCGGTGTTCCACACACCTATCTGCCGTGCTATCTCCACAGCCGTAGCTTTCACGTCACCCGTAACGATCTTCACCTCTATACCTGCCTCGTTACATTCTTTTATCGCTGCAGGCACCTCCTCACGTATCGGGTCACTGATACCTACTATACCTTGGTATGTCGGTCTACCGTCTTTCTCTCTCTTATAAGCGAAGGCTAATGTTCTCATCGCCTTTCCCTGGTAATATTCCAAGGTACTGCGAACGTTTCCTTCGGTCTCGCTGTCGAGAGCGCACATCTTGAGAATTTTCTCCGGTGCGCCTTTTATAAATGTCCATTTCTCCCCGTTGTCGAGGATGGTGGTCGTCATATATTTATAGTCTGTAGAGAACGGCAGTCGACGTACTATCTCACTGCTCTCCCTGAGAGACAGGTAGTCATAACCTTTCTGCCGTAACCACAGCAACAGTGCTCCCTCCGATGGATTACCGATACATTTGCCGCCATCATCGAGATGTGCCGTGGTGTTCACAGCCAAGGCCTTAGCAAAGAGTTTCTCGTCACCTACGACCTCTATCTCTGATACCATCATCTTGTTCTGCGTCAACGTACCCGTCTTGTCGGTACATATCACCGTCACGGCACCCATCGTCTCCGTGGCTTGCATATTACGTACCATATTACCCGTCTTGAGCATCCTTCGCATATTCAGGGCCAAGGCGAGGGTGATAGCCATCGGCAGACCTTCTGGCACTGCCATCACTATCAACGTCACGGCCATCATGAAGTAGTTGAGCACTCTTTCTGCCATCAACATATAGTCGCCGCTGCCCCATACTCCCGTGGTATCACTGATAATATCGTGTACGAGGAAGATGGCAAACGAGAGGAAGGCGATGGAAAATCCCACTTTCGATATCATCTTCGCCAACCGTTGCAGTTGCTGTTGCAGTGGTGTCATGATCTTCACCTCTTCCGTGGAGTGTCGTGCCACGTGTCCCATCTCCGTCTCATCGCCCACAGCACGTATCACAGCCTTTCCACTGCCTCCCATCACCGTGGTACCTCCTAACACTCTGTTGGCAGGATACGTTGACTCGCCCTTATCCAAAGTGGGATCGGCATGTTTCCGCATTATCGGTTCTCCAGTAAGAGAGCTCTCGTCAACGAGCATATCCACCGATTCGAGCAGGTCACCGTCGGCAGGTATCTCATCACCCGTCTCCAATACGATGATATCCCCTACCACGACGTCACGCTTCGCTATCTCNGNNACATGTCCGTGTCTCAGTACCCTTANNGGGTCGTCATCGGTCATCTTTGTAAGAAGTCGNAAACGTTTCTCAGCNTTAACCTCAAAGATAAAGCCTATCGTCGTTGCAAGGAAGATAGCAACGAGAATACCGATAGTCTCGATATATTCGTTCTTTATCACCGCCAATACCAATGATATGACGGCCGCAACCAAAAGGATCTGGATTATCGGGTCGGAATATTTCGCCAGNTACTGTCGCCATATCGGCGTACGCTCAGGAGGCGTAAGAATATTCTCTCCATGTTCCTGTCTACTTCGCTCTATAGCAGCATCATCCAACTGCTGCGTACTGTCTATGAGATGTAAATTTTTCTCCTGTGCCATATATGGGGTACAAAATTACGAAAAAAAAGCATTTTCTTCTCTTAAAGAGATACAAAATAAGCAAAAATAAGTATCTTTGCTGCAATAAATGATTTGCGTATGAGAAAAGTTTTACTTACATTTATGGTTTCCGTATGCTGCGCCGCATCCTACGCGCAGGAGGTGATTAGTACGGAAGAGATGACAAAAAAGGTATCGAGTATGGAAATGGGAACTTTCACCANAATAGTGTTCTCTTTCCCTACNACAACACCTACGGGTGAAGATACCATCATGCATGGTGCCATAACGATGAACGACAGCGTATATGATAAACTTATCGTTCCTAAAGGCCTTATCCTGAACCATCAGTATACCATCACACTGAGTAACAGTTGCGCCACNCTCACTGAAAATATGATAATGGAATCGGGACTACTCAGTGGAAATATCATGGGAGTGTTTCAAGGTATAGACAACAACTATATCATTGTCTCGCCCAACAATTACGGTTTTGGTGGGGAGAAAATCGACCGACAGGCTTATCTCTACGGTGANATNACTGCAAAAGGTGCGTTAGACTGTCTGCGCGGAGCACAGACAGTACTTGCGGATTTAGGATACACATACGGCAACATCCTGGCTTCGGTAGGTTATTCACAGGGCGGACATAGCAGTATGGCTACGCTGAAGTTGACCGAGACAGACAGCAACTATTCCGACATAAAGTTTGACTATGTCTTCTGCGGCGCCGGACCATACGACATAGACGCTATCTATAAACAGTTTGTCGCAGAAGGTTCAGAAAGTAACTACCCCGCATCCATCCCGCTGATATTATCTAATATCACATCTATGGAACAGTTGATGGGTAATGAGGTTTTCAGTAACTATTCAGACGAAGACCTCTATAACGAGAAGATAGCTGACAAGATTACGGAGTGGTATAACGGCAATTATAGCATTAATACCATCAATAACTATCTTTTTAAGATTTACGATACAGAAGGTAGCGTGAAAGTTGCTGATATGCTTACTCCGGAGTTCTTAGATTCCACCACTACCATTGCCAAGGATTATCGAACCATATTACGTAAAAACTCATTGGTAGACGGATGGCTACCGAGTGAAGACAACAACATATACATCTTCCACTATAATGAAGATGAGGTCGTTCCTGTGGAGTGTTCTGTCAATATGGAGAATTATCTCATAAACAGTGGTTACAAAGGTTTTCTGGAAACCTTATACTACGAACCCAATGCACTCGAAAGACTCTTTGGTATCAAAACACATGAAACATGCGGAGCTCCNTTCCTCAATTACGTGTCAAAAGTACTGAACAACGCACAACCTACAGGTAACATCAACGGCATAGAGGGCGTAAAAGAAAATCATTAAAGAGGATAATAATATCTACGACCTCTTCGGAAGAAAACTCAATGAGATACCACAAACAGGAATCTACATCAAAAACAAGAAAAAAATTAGTGTGAGTCGTTAACGACACACACTAATTTTAGTTGATAGTTGACTTAAATTAGTTGATAGTTGATAATTGAGAATTGATAATTAAATGTTCGATGATAAATATTAATATTGTCGCGAAGCGACCAACTATCAACTATCAATTATCAATTATCAATTAATATAAGATTTCGTATAGAGTGTAGTTCTTGCCCTTTCCGTTCATTCGGATACTCAGCACCTGATGTTTCTTCTTATCTACTCGTAGCACGAAAGAGCTGAACAGCAGTTTTTTCTTCGTCTTACCTGCCGGTGCTATGGTGATATCATTACCGTTTTGCGTTACGCTGACGCCCTTAGAAGCAGCGTCTTTTACCATACCGTTGCCTCCGGAAAGGATATCGTCAACAACCGCCTGCATCACTCCGAAAAGTGCTGCAGTCTCCCCTTTTGCCACGCTACTGCGCTTACCGCGTACTATAGTGTATTTTGTCCCTTCCATCATAAGTTTGTCGGTCTCTGAGAACACTATCGACATCGTTCCACCGGGTTTATATGAGAAGGTTCCTTTGTCTACAGCATCTTTCTTTACCGCCGTCTTATGATTAGTACGTGTCACCTTGGCCGTAATAGGTCCTGCCGCCAATGCTATTCCTGTGTAAAGGAATACTGATATCAACAATAATAATAATTTCTTCATGACAATATGTTTTTTATTTGTTTACATGTCTCGTATGCCGTCATCGTAACGCCCTGTACTCCGTGTACCATCAGACTCTGACCGGTCAACAGTAGGTTACGTATCGGAGTCCTCGTAGAAAGGAAGGTCATCATAGGATTTCGATAGTCTTTACGTACCCCAAAAGCTGAACCACTAGGGGCAAGCGTATAACGTTGCCATGTGAGTGGACTGCTCGTATATCTATGTTCCACCATCTCGTGCAATCCAGGGACAAACTGTTCCGCCCACTCCACACAATGGTCGGCCAACTCTTCTTTCCTTGCCTTATAATTATCATCGCGCACAAAGGCACCATCTGCAACAGGCGTCAAGAGGTCTACCTGACGGGTATAATCACTGCCATCTTCAGGTACCCTACAACTTACTAACATCGTCTTACCGTCTTTTACCAGATATTGGTTCCAGTTGAAATAGCGTAATGTATCTTTTTTCAATAAGAGCGACACGGTAAAGACACCCTGTGTGTTGGTCAACGACTGCATCCTACGTTTATATATTCCCAGAGGTTTATCCAACATCTCCACCGTCTGTGCGGGATGTACGTCGCTGATAACGGAACGCCCTTCATAACGTTTTCCGCCTTCACATTCCACACCTGTCACCATACCGTCAGTGATTATGAGTTTCGTAACCTTTGACCTAGTATATATCTCACCTCCGTTCTTTCTTATGTCCTCCGCTAAACTGTCGGTGATAAGACTTCCCGGTCCCTTCAGGCGCCATGCGCTCTCCAGACAGCCGCAAGTATTATGCAGGATGGTAAACAGGGGTAGCGTGTCTCTGTTCATCTCGCCTTTTATGCTCGATGGTGTACAGAGTATATCGATGAGCAGAGGGTTATGTATCACGCTCTGCAAATATTCAAAAGCAGAGGTACTGCTCTGTTGCTCAAAAAGACTCTGATCGTTGGTAGTCGTTATCCGCAATAGTTGCGCACATTTCTCCAGTCCTTCCCTCTCTTCAGGAAATTCCTCAGCAAGCGACTCCACATAACCTTCGAAGCTCTGAGGTATCTGATAGATATGTCCGTCGATAGTGATACGGTCAAAATACTCATCTAGACGATGCCACGGGAGATGAAGGAGGTTGAGATCCTTGAAATACGGATACAACGACTGTCCCTCGCCGATACCACCGATATAGTGAAATCCCGTGTCTATGAGTTCTCCGCTACGACGGTAACTCTGCATGCACCCGCCTATCTGTATGCCTTGCTCTAGCACTAAGACCTTAGCGCCATGACGGGATAGGATATGAGCACACTCCAATCCTCCTAAGCCTGCTCCTATTATGATAACATCATACTTCATGCTTGTTGATCAAACGATATATCGCGGGTTGTACCACATACGACAGTATCACTGCCGATACCAGACCTACTAGGGTGGAGAAACCTACGGAGCGTATGGTAGGATGAGCAGCGAAAAGCATGGCACCTACCGTGAGCACTAAGATAACGGCACTTAACAGTATCGCCGTCTTATGATACTGTAACTTGTCATTTTCCTTACTTACCAGACCGTTCATCACGAAGATGCTGTAGTCGACACCTATACCGAAGATGAAGGTGGAGATGATTATATTGATAAGGTTAAAGCGCATGCTGAATATCGACATGGCGCCTAACACTATGATCCAACTGAATACTATCGGCAGGAATCCCAAAACGGAATGTTTTAGGTTGAAACGGAAACTGAACAGCAATACGATGAAGACAAAGAGCAGGGATATCCACTGCAGCACGTTGAAGTCATCGTTCAACTGTTTCAATGTATCACGTGTATAGTAATAGGTATCCAACACCATAAGATGCGGATTGCTCGACACGGCCTTACAGATAGCGAAATAGTCGGAATTCTCGCTACTTACGTTCTCCTTACTGCATTTCACCGATGTAAAACAGAGATAGTCACCTCCTAAACTTTTCTCCATCATGGTAGACATATATCCCTGCGGTATGATACCTGCCTCATACATCGCGTCGGGTTCGTAATCGGCGTTGGCATACTCAAAGAAACTGTCGAAAGCCTCAGCATTAAGTCCTGCCGCAGGTGCCGTAGCCTGTATCAGTTGACGGACACGCGTCTGACGTTCACTTGTCCAATACTCCTTCCACGCGTCAATACGTTGCTGTTGTACTTTCAACGGTACGAAGATATCATTGGTATGAGTATAGCTTATCACCTTACCGGCACTCTGTAGGGAGTCGAGGGTCTTATCCAAATCAGCGAAATGCTCTATCGCCTCCTCCATCGTCTTACCGTAACTGGCGAAGTAGGTGTCTTTGTCACCTGTCGATGTCTTACTGTCATACAGTGCTTCCGACTGTGCCAGATTATCGGGTATATAACCGAGGTTACGCATGTTGGCATCGAAATTCACACCACCTATAAAGAATGCTATCACACATATCAGGGTGATAACCCCGATAACCGCTATCAGTGGTTTACTCCTATCCAGAGAATAGTTACTTGCTCGTTCTATAAACTGCGGCATCTTCTGTCCACCCTTACCTAATATCACGGGCAGGAAGATAAGACTGAAGAGCGTCGTTGCCAGGATGGCGAAAGCGGCAAACATACCGAAGTCACGCAACAAATCGGTATGGATGAAGATGATACCCACAAAAGATCCTATGGTGGTGATACATCCCAACATCACGGGCTTAGCCTCATCACGTATCACTCGTTCTGCATCACCTACGTATGCATGATGGGTGATGACATGCAAGGCATAGCTCAGTGCCACTCCAAGTACTATGGCACCGATGGCCAAAGACAACAAGGACAGCTCGCCCTTAATGAAATACATCATCGCCAGACCGAAGAAGGTACCGAATACCACTGGGAGTATTAAGAGGGGTATGATACGCCACGTACGGAAACATATCACGAGGAAGATGACCACGAGCAACATCGATATACCGATGGTCCATAACAGGTCGTTCTTTATTATCGAAGAATTATAATAGCCGTTGGCAGGCGTACCATGATAATAGACCTTCACGTCGCCCGACATGGATTTTATCACCTCGTTGATAGTCTTTATCAGTGCGTTACCCTCACCCGTATTCGTTGCTGCCACCGCCGGTGTGACGAAGGCTATACATACCGTAGAATCTTTAGAGAAGATATGGTCGTTGAGTATGGTAAAACCGCCACCCGTACTACTCCCCGTACCCGTGAGAGAAGCAAACTGATTCATCAGCACATTACGTATACCGATAGGATCCATCTCGATGAGTTCGGGATACATAGAACCGAAATCACCCTCCAGATCATCACGGTTCCTACGCATCTGCTCCTCAAAATGGACTGTGGTAAGCATCGTGTCGATAGCGCTGTATGCGCTAGTATCAATGTATGCAGGTAGGTGTGCCGACAGATACTCTATCATATCGCCTATGATATCCTCGGGTATACGGTAGAAGACATCCTCCACCATACTACTGTCTTTATCTCGTGCCGACAGAGAGTCTACGAACGCATCGCAGGCTGCCGCTGTAACATCGGGGTTCTCACCCTGGAAAAGGATGTATATCTTATCTTTTATTCTTAGGTTGGCAAAGGCCAACTTAGTGGTACCGTCTTCATTCTTCGAAGAAGGCATCAAACTGTTTATATCTTCTTCGAGATGAATCTGTGTGGCAAAATAGCCGAAAAACAAAAACAACGCCACCACGACTATCCAAAACACGCTAAGATGCGTTTTGAAAAAGTGGTATATCCTTAAAAACAACTGTGTCATCCTTACTATCGAATACTACTTCATAGGAGGTATAAAAATCTTCATCTGCGTCTCTGCCACCAACTCCTCGTCGACAAAGGTCTTACCGTATATGATAGCTACTCCATTCACTTCCACTCCTTTTGTCACCTCTGTTGTCAACACGTCCCCCTGTACGGGCTGACGATGACAGAGAAAACGCTTCACCTCCGCCAGAATACCCTGCGGAGGCTCTTCTGCGCCGGCCGTGATAGCGATGTATCCTGCCATGGCCGACGCCGACTGCGCTATATGTTCCATCACTCCTGCCCACGCCATCGTCTTATCTTCCTGTAGGAAATAGTTGTTGGCACCCACCGCAAAACGTGTGCGGGCAGTGGTACCGTCAACCTCTAAAAGACGATCCACCATCTGAAACGGTGAACGCTGTGGTATCAGACGAGCGATATCAATGTCATTCTTCATCCTTTGCCTTATGCTGGCAGATGATTGTAGATATAATCGTAGAGATCGTCAAAAGTCTTAATACCTGGCAGATCGGTGGTAGGTATGGTGATATTGTAGTTATACTGTACCAAAGCTACGAGGTCTACAACACTAAGACTGTCGATAGGCAGTACTTCGCGGATATTACCGTCACCCTCGATTTCTGACTCCTCTACCTCATACTCCTCTGCGAGTATCTCATTTACTTTCTTTACAATTTCTGCTCTTTCCATTATATTATACGTTTTTAATTATTAATGTCGAATTAGTACCACCGAAACCGAAGGAGTTAGACAAGAACATGTTTATCTTTGCCTCTTTCGTCTCGGGTATGATATTTAGTTTTGCCGAAGACTCGTCGGGAGCCTCGAAGTTGATGTTTCCTGCGATAAAATTATTCTTCATCATCAGTATAGAATATATCACCTCACTGGCTCCTGCCATCCACATCTCATGTCCCGTCTGACTCTTTGTAGATGTCACGGGCACCTTATGGTCTCCGAAGATAGTGCTTATCGCGTCTGCCTCACGTGCATCGCCTACTATCGTCGAAGTAGCATGCGCATTGACATAATCAATATCACTAGCCTGTATCCCTGCATCTTTTATGCACATCTCCAACGACTGTGCCGGTCCTGCCACGTTAGGTGTGGAGATATGGTCACCGTTACCTGAGAAACCCCATCCTACAATCTCTGCCAAGATGGTAGCACCACGTTTCATGGCACTCTCGTAACTCTCTACTATCACCGTAGCACCACCGCCACTAGGTACCAAACCGTCACGACTCTTATCGAAAGGACGTGAGGCCTTGGTCGGTTCGTTCTCACGTATCGAGAACGACTGTATACCATCAAAAGAGGCAATACCATACATATTGTTTTCCTCTGCACCTCCGCATACCACACATTCCTGTAGACCGTTACGGATGAGCAGTGTGGCCAGACCTATAGACTGTGAACCTGAGGCACAGGCTGCTGAAGCAGTAAGGTTGATGCCACGAAGATGGAACAGACAAGCCAGATTCATCGTGATATTGGAGTTCATTGACTGGAAGATAGCACCGCTACCGCAAGCCACAGAACTTTTCATATTACGGAACTTATCCATCGCCACCATGGTAGCCTCTGCCACGGAGTCATTACCATAGATAATACCTACATCGTTTTTCAACAGATAGTCTTCATCTATCTTAGCCTGGTCGAGAGCTTGTTTAGTTGCCAAATAAGCATACTGCGCCTCCTCAGGCATAAACTGTCGTTGGTTACGTGAAAGAACACCTTTCAGTTCTGCCTTAGGCACGTTACCCACGAGTGCAGAACGGAAGCCAGCATCTTTTCTCTCCTGACTGAAGATGATGCCACTCTTTCCGTCGTATAATGACTGTCGTACTTCTTCGAGCGATGTTCCTATGCATGACCATATTCCCATGCCCGTTATCACTACTCTTCTCATTTCTATTATCCTTTATTTATCGTATCTCTTTCTTATAACACCGTCTACGCTTCACCACCTCCGGGTTCAGCGGTTTCCACTGTGTCAGTTCCTTACTGTTATAATCCAACTGCGGCCCTGTCTCTGCCCATTTATACCCTTTCTTGTTGAAAATAGGTATCAAATCATCGAAAAGCATGGCACTGACACCATAGCCCTGCATATCAGGACGTACCGCTATAAGCAACAGCTGTACCGTATCTTCGCGACCCCATTTCAGTGCCTTTAACAGATGCCACCAACCGAAAGGTAGCAACTTACCACCTGCCTTACGCATAGCCTTACTGAGAGAAGTCATAGTAACACATGCTGCCACCACATTACCCTCGGGATCCATTACCACAGGTATCATGTCAAGGTCTACGAGAGGCAGATATCTTTTTATATACTTCAGAGAGCGCTCCTGCGACATCTTGGTATAACCGAACAGGGAGTCGTAACATTCGTTGACCAAATCCAGTATCTTCAGTCCGTAACCGCCCTCCAACATCTCTTTGTTGGTCAGTTTCCTCACTTTCAGTCCCAGTGCCGACTCGACATAACGCGACACCCTAAAATAGGTCTTAGGTACCTCTGTCGGTATCGCCATACGTGTCTGCACCCAGTCAACCTCCTTAGTGTAGCCGAGTGCTTCGAGGTGCTGATGATAATAGGAAGCGTTATAGTATTCCGTTATGGCGCCCATCTTGTCGAAACCTTCCACGAGCAGACCCTCCTTATCGAGGTCATACCACCCGAGCGGTCCCATGACGGTCTCCATACCCTGACTCGCTGCCCATTCTTCCACAGCCCCCATCAGTGCTGCCGACACCTCTCTGTCGTCGATAAAATCGATATACGAGAATCTAGCTGCCTTACGTTGCCATTTAGCATTAGCCTTCTCGCTGATGAACGTTGCGACACGCCCTACGGCTTCACCCTTCTCGTCGTATGCGACGAAAGTCTTAGCCTTGCGACACAAAGCCTCCATGTCTGAATCTAAATCAGGCACGTAGCAGGGGTTATCAGCATATATACGCTTCGGCAGTTGTACGAAATCTCTCATCTCCGACTTTGATACCACCTCACGTATCGTTATCTTATTCATCGGGTGCAAAGGTATCTATTTTTTTTCAAAAAATACCACTTTTTTCAATTATTTGATAATTGAGTGCCGATAATGAACAGATTTTAGTTGATGATGGAGAATTGATAATTGATAATTATTACCAATAAACATTTAACTATCAACTATCAACTATCCATTATCAACTATTTTCAGGTTGCAGAAGCTTTTTTCCATAGTTTGCTCATATCCTCCAACGTCTTACCTTTCGTCTCAGGGACAAGTCGCCATACAAAGACGGCTGCAATGACGCAGATGATACCGTATAAACCGTATGTAAACCAATGACCAAAATCATCGCCCGGAGTGAGGTGCATGTTGAACATCGGTACGAAACTGCTACTTACGATCCAGTTGAAAATCCATTGGAACGCTACGGCGATAGCTACAGCAGCACCACGTATCGTATTCGGGAAAATCTCGGCTATAAGCACCCAACAGATAGGTCCCCAAGAGAACATAAAGGATGCACTGTAGACCATTATAGACAACATACACACCATCGACATTGATGGATTACCGAACGTCAGGGCTACTCCGAAAGCTCCTATAGCCATTCCTATAGAACCCCATATCAACAACGGCTTACGACCCCATTTCTCCACCGTAAACACGGCCACGAGGGTGAAGGTGATGTTCACGATACCCATAACAACGGTGTTAACCATAGGGTTGGTCATACCCATATCACCAAAGATACGAGGAGCATAGTACAATACAGCATTAATACCTACAGCCTGTTGGAAGACGCTCAACATGATACCGATAAATATCACCAACCATCCGTATGTAAAGAGGTTCTCTGTCTTCTCGGTAATGGTATTCTTGATATCCTGCAATATCTTATTACCCTCCGTAGCTCCGTTGATACGTTGCAGGATAGACAGCGCCTTACTATCCTTGCCCGTCATCACGAGATAACGCGGTGTCTCAGGAACGAAACATATCAATATGGCAAACAGACCCGCAGGGACAGCCTCGGAACCGAACATATAACGCCAACCCGTACTGATTGTCCAAGGATCGGAACCTGGTGCCACGGCATTCACTCCTTCACCGATTGCCTCGATTACGGGATTGGTATGGTCGCCGAGAATCATAAAGTTGACGAAATACACTACCAACTGACCGAAGATAATGGCAAACTGGTTCCATGACACAAGCATACCACGTATATTCGACGGTGCCACCTCACCGATNTACATCGGACAGATAGCCGATGCCATACCTACACCTACACCGCCGATGATACGGTAGATATTAAACATTATCAACAGCGACATCGTGGGTTCNCCGTGTTTAAAGAACATAAACTCCGGTTCCATGCTACCCAAGGCGGAGATGAAGAACATCACACCGGCAAAGATCAACGCACGTTTTCTACCCCAGTTGGAAGCGCAATAGCCAGACAAAGCGCTNCCGATGATACAACCTATAAGGGCCGAAGCACAGGTAAAACCGTGCATACCATCAGTGTAAAGAAAATCCTCTGCACCCATAAAGAAGGCCTGAAGACCTTTCTCGGCTCCCGAGATGACGGCGGTATCATAACCAAACAGCAGTCCGCCTAACACTGCAACCAATACAATAGAGATAAGATAACCTCTACTTCCTTTTTCTTCCATATCGTAATCATTTATTTATTATCACTTCTCNAATCTTATCCAGTCAACATCCAGGAAACCTTGGTTCTTGGCGTTCTGTGACGTCTCGGCAACGAAACCGACCTTTGCACCNATCCATTTTCCTTCNCGCATCTTGAAGGTGTCACCGGCTGACTTAAACGTCTTACCGTCACTACTGTATGAGAAATTCACCTTACCGTCTTTTACCTGCATCCTGAGATACATATCCTCATATATAGCAGGTTGGTAATCTATCTTATCTTTCTCCGTAGGATTCAACGTCGCCAACACTTTCACGGTCTCCTCTTTTCCGTTATCGGCCTTTATACAGGTACGCTGTTGCAACTGAAACTTATCGCCTACTCGTTGTATGACAAGACAGCTATAGTCACGTCCCATCATGATTAAACCGCCATACTGTCCTTCACCCTTGGCTGCCATACGCACCTTTGCCGTAGCGGTAAAAATCTCAGCCGGTGTCTTCTGCAACAACAGGTTGGGAGCCTCCCAAAGGTTTTTGAACTTATAACTCTCTTTATATGTATAAAGACGTAGGAAACCGTCTGCCGTNGGCATACCNTAACGTTGGTCGTAGTTAGCATGCCANTGCCACTGTTTTCCGAGCTGAAGAGTGTTAAACTCATCCGATTCGGCAGGNTTGACGATCTTAGTGGGCATCGACGATTTCGGTTTACGATAAGTCAGATACGGTTCTCCNCAGTAACTTCCNTTCGCTGCCTTNCCCATCACNGGCCATCCCGTAGACCAGTCCACTGGTTGCAACCATACCACTCTGCCGTACTCGTAACGGTCGTTGAAATGCATAAACCAGTCCTCTCCCTCGGCGGTATGTACCCATCCGCCTTGATGAGGNCCATGCACATCGGTACTACCCTGTGCAAGTACTGTCTTATATTCGTATGGTCCATAGGGACTCTTAGAACGCATGGCCAACTGCCATCCTTCTTTTACTCCTCCTGCAGGACACATAATCCAGTAGTAGCCTTTGTATTTGTAGAACTTAGGTCCTTCGGTAGTATGATTAGCATTACCGCCATCGAAGACTATCACAGGATCGCTGATAGCCTGAGTGCCGTCTGCCGAAAGTTCACGGACAGTGAGTACGGAATTAAAACCGGCTCTACTGCCTGCCCAACCGTTGACGAGATAACATCTGCCGTCTTCATCCCATAGNGGACAGGTGTCTATCATACCNTGTCCCGGAACCACACATACGGGTTTNTCCCATGTTCCTTCGGGATTCTTCGTTCGAACCATGAATACACCGTAGTCGGGATCACCCCAATAGATATAATAATAGCCCTGATGATATCTTATACTCGGAGCCCATACACCCATACCGTGAGCCGGTTTGTTGAAGATACTGTCGGGCTCCAGCTTCTTTAGCGCATGTCCCACTATCTCCCAGTTCACCAAGTCGGTGCTATGTAATATCGGGAGTCCTGGTATACACTGAAAAGAGCTGGCTGTAAGATAGTAATCCTTGCCCGATGCACCCACGCACACGTCAGGATCGCTATAATCGGCATTAAGTACGGGGTTGGTATATGTGCCGTCACCATTATCGGGGCACCATGTCTTCGATTTTTCCTGNGCCACTGTCAACAGAGGCGCAGTGCACACTATCGCTACGATATATCGCAATTTCATATTTTCAAGTTTTAGCGATGCAAAATTAAGCATTTTTTCTCAGAAATCATACTCACAAGGCGTTTTTTACAGTTCAACAGTCAGTTGCTGTACCGTATTGCTACTCTCGCCTATGGTAATAACGAATGTTCCGCCATCCACGCTCATGGTGTTACTATTGGCATTCCACCACTCGAAACTCTCTTTCGGCAACGCCAGTGATACAGTCTGCTTCTTGCCTGCTTTCAAATCTACCCTCTGGAACGCTCTCAGGGTCTTCTGTGGTCCTTCCTTATCTGAAGGTTTGGAGATATATACCTGTACTACGGTAGCACCGTCACGATTGCCTGTGTTCNCAACATCTACCGTCAANAAACCCTTCGCTTTATCGTATTTAGCATTGGAGAAATCAAACGTGGTATAGCTCAGTCCATGTCCGAAAGGATAGAGCGGTGTACCCTTGAAGAANCGATANGTACGGTTCGTCATCTTATAGTCGAGGAAGTCGGGAAGGTCATTATCACTACGATAGAACGTCAAAGGAAGGTGTCCTGATGGGTTGACATCACCGAAAAGGACCTCTGCCAACGCCGTTCCTCCTGCTTCACCACCGTACCATGCCTGCAGTACCGCGTTACTGTTCTGTGACTCAGGCAATAGTCCCATGGCACCACCGGAACAGTTGACGAACACAATCTTCTTACCAGCCTTCTTCAGTGCTGCCACGACATCACGCTGAGACTGTGGCAGTTCGATGCTTGTACGGTCACCGCCNTTGAAACCGGGATCCGACACCTTCATCTCCTCACCTTCGAGCAGTGGAGTGATACCTCCTGCAAAGATCACGATATCGGCATCTGACGCCTTTGCCACCAAATCCTCTGTAGTAAGACTGCTGCGTACACCTAAATCAAATTTCAGCACTGCCGCATCTTTCAGTTGNACATAGTCGATCTGTATCTTATACTCCTTACCTGCCTCAACCTTCTTCGTCGCCTTGCCGTTGTTTATCCTCTGACGGGATTTCCATTGATTTATAATTGTATCTCCGTTGAATATCACCCTGCACAGGTCATCCGAAGAGGTATTAAACTCTATCTCCTCACTATGGGTAGGACGAAATACGCCCTCGTAACGAGCGGAGAAATTCTCCAGGTTGACGCCCGGTGCGAAGACTGTGGCACCTCCGTTACTGAGACTTATCGGCTGTTTCATCACAACCTCAGTAACACTGTTACCATCAAAATCTGCGTTATTCCAGTATGTAGCCTTCATACCCGGAGTACCATCNGGTGTATAAACATCACCGAAACGGGATATCAGCACGTTATTGTTGGTGTATCCGCAACCGTCTATATATCTCGCATTAGGTATATACGCGCGGATACCATCGAGAATGGTAGCACTGCTGAGAGGGTAACCGTTGTAATTTCCCCAAAGCATAACAGAATCAGCGGCGTTAGGTCCCATAACCACTATATTACTGTTTTTGGAAAGAGGTAAGATGCCATCATTCTGCAACAGTACTATACACTCCTCTGCCATCTTCTTTGCCAAAGCTCTATGTTCATCAGAGGCTATCACCGATGCAGGTATCTTGGTCCACTCCACCATCTCATCNGGGTCGAAGTCACCCAAACGGAAACGGTATTCCAACAGACGTATCACGCTCTCATCAATCTGNGCTTCTGTTATCTCGCCTCTTTTCACTGCTTCAGGCAGAGCCGAATAATTGGCACCACACTCTACATCGGTACCCGCCAACACAGCTTTCGCCGATGCCTCGGCAGCATCTTTCGATACCTCATGACGTCCCNGTATCCANAAATCTCCGATAGCACCACAGTCGCTGACAATCATACCGTCGAAACCGAGGTCGTTTTTCAGAATCTGTCGCAGGTAGCGGTTATTACCGCAACACGGTTCACCGTCTATCCTCTGATAGGCACACATCACCTCTGCCACCTTACCTTCTTGTATCAACGCTTTGAATGCAGGAAGATAGGTCTCCCACAGCTCTCTCTCCGGCAGATTCTCTACATTAAAATAATGTCTGTTCCATTCCGGTCCGCTATGTACCGCAAAATGCTTGGCACAAGCCAGGTTCTTATAGTATTTGCTCCCTTCAGGTCCTTGTAGTCCGCGTACCACCGACAGTCCCATTCTGCTTGTCAGATACGGATCTTCTCCGTATGTCTCCTGTCCTCTACCCCATCTCGGATCACGGTATATATTAATATTAGGTGTCCATACAGATGTGCCCTGATATCTCTTTATGTTTCCGCTCCTACGGGCTATAGTATTCTTTGCTCGTTGTTCGTCGCCCACGGCATCAAAGACCTTAAACAGCAGGGCATCATCCCACGATGCCGCCATTCCCGTGGTTATCGGGAACACCGTAGCAAAACCGTTACGACCGTTGCCGTGCAACGCCTCGCTCCACCATTCAAACTGCGGTATCCCCAACCGTTCTATGGCAGGAGAACCGTTACGCATGATTTTCGACTTCTCCTCAAGGGTCATACGACTGCACAAATCGACAGCACGCTCATGAGGTGATAAACTGGTGTTTTGGTATGGAAGAGTCTGAGACTGCNCACATACCGCNGACANCATCGTCAGCATCGAGAATAATATCTTTTTCATATCGTAAAAATTATATACACATTGAATAATNTATCGGCAAATCGTTCAAAGATACTATTTTTCAGGCATATAACCAAACAAAATCTGCGTTTTCCGCATTTTTTAACCTCAAAAATCTGCGTTTTCCGTATTTTTTAATCCAAAATTGTACTGCCATGGCGAGGACGTCGCACTTTGCGAAGCAAAGAACTATCAACTATTATGTTCCCCAGTCGCTCCTATCCAAATTCCTATAGTGTATTGCCTCCGCAAGATGCTCAGACTGTACCTGTTCGCTTCCTGCAAGATCGGCGATAGTACGCGCAACCTTTAATATTCTGCTATAAGCGCGGGCGGAGAGTTTCAACCGTTCCATGGCCATGCGCAACATATCAAGACTGTCTTTATCGGGCTCGGCATATTTATGTAACAGTCGGTCGGTCATCTGGGCGTTNCAGTAGATACCCNNTTCATCCTTAAAACGTTCTGTCTGCAAAGCNCGCGCNGCCATCACCCGTTCCCGTATCTTCTCACTCGGTTCCCCCGGTTGCGAACGGGAGATATCACTGAAAGGTACAGGGAAAATACTCACACTGCAAATACGATTCTGTCGAGTAGAGGACCGCTGATCTTATTCATATAACGTTGTATCTGNCCNGGNGTACANACGCATTTNTGAGAACTNTCACCGTAGTATCCACAGGGACAGGGGTTCATCGANGCGACNAACATAAAAGAGCAAGGATATTCCACATTATATTTAGTNCGNGAGATAAGNATNCGACGATCCTCCAGCGGTTGNCGTAACACNTCCAACGTCTGCTTATTGAATTCAGGNAACTCGTCGGCAAANAAAACNCCATTGTGTGCCAACGATATTTCACCGGGATGAGGATTCGCTCCACCACCNACNAACGCTACCTGCGAGATGGTATGATGGGGCGAACGGAACGGTCGTTGCATAATCAGTGATGTTCCCTCGGTAAGCTTACCCGCAATGGAATATATCTGCGTCGTCTCCAGACTCTCTGACATNGACAGAGGNGGCAGGATACTCGGTAAACGTTTTGCCATCATCGATTTNCCACTGCCCGGAGGACCGATGAGGATGATGTTATGACCTCCCGAAGCAGCTACCTCGAAAGCTCGTTTCACACTCTCCTGACCGCGGACATCAGAGAAATCGTAGTCATAATGCATCTGATGTTCCATAAATATCTTACTGGTATCCACAGTAACGGGNTTATATCCTTCTGCACCACCTAAGTATTTCATCACATCGGCGAGGGTATCCATGCCATACACGTCTATACCGTTTACCACTGCCGCCTCATAGACATTGGCAGAGGGTACTATCAAACGTTTATATCCTGCATTACGNGCTAGAATGGCTATCGACAAGACACCACGTACNGACTGCAGACGACCGTCGAGACGTAGTTCTCCAACCAACAGACAATCATCGATATTACCGACGTCCACTGAACCTTCGGCAGCTAATAGTCCTACAGCCAAAGGTAGGTCGTATGAGCTCCCCTCCTTACGTATGTCGGCAGGAGCCATATTGACGGTTATCTCTCCCATGGGGAAACGGAAGCCGAGGTTTGTCACCGCCGCCTTGATACGGTCACGACTCTCACGTACCGCAGTATCGGCAAGACCACTGAAGGTGAACATCACGCCACGTGCGATATTCACTTCTATTGTTACTAACTGTGCCTGCAGTCCATTGACGGCAGCACTAAACACTTTTGTTAACATAGGCGTGCTTTTATGGTATTAACATTCTACATATTATATATTACTCTANACTGTCTTTCTTCTGTTCNTCCAACTCCTGCATAAGGTCATTGACCTGTGCGTTCAGGGCGTCTATTTCAGCCTGTTGCATCTGCCTTATCGACTCTATATCGGGANNATGNTTAAACCGTTTCTTACCTAGGTTGACCGTCACTCCGGCCTCAATATAGAATTTTCTGTCGTGGNCAGCCGCAAAAGCCACATTCGTGCCGACATCCATACCGCCACCGTCAAAATCACTTTCATGAACAGAGTAGCCGAGTTCAAAGTTCAGCGCTACCCTGTCGCTGACTCTAAACGTGTTGAGTAGACCGAAACTCAATCCAAGTGCATACTGATTGCATGTCATGTTCCTAGATAACGACGCACCCGCAAAAGGTATGAAGTTGTACAGACGGTCGCTCTTATAACCCCAAAAGAGGTTGGTAACATTCAACAGCAACTGTTCGTTGAGCGTGTAATACGCAAACTTCTCCGAATAACCGTCATTCACCTGTTTACCCCATTTACCTAACGTCGTTTCAAGAGACGTGCGAAGNNCCAATCCCGGAGTAAACCATTTTCCTAAAGCCAGGGAGATAGATGCTCCGCTACGCAGAGAACCGTACAAACCCTGACTGTTACCACAGCCTTTCTCCTGATTGGAATAAAAGCTGTTGAGCATCACACCACCTTGGAAGAACCAGTTGCTCCAAAAAGAGTTTGTANAGACCTCGTGTTTTGAGGACATTGTNATCTCNGTATCTTCTGAATCGGTATCATCAAAAGACATATCCTGTGCCGATAGTGACATCGACAACAGTAATGAGAATATTATCAAGTACGTTCTTTTCATCGTTATAATATTATTAAAACATCCCTTCAATATCTTTCTGCGGCAGTATACACATTATCGGTTTACCATCAGGTGTCATACTGGCATTACTGCTACTGAACAGACCGTTGACGATAGACTCCATCTCCTCGTTATGCAGTATCTGTCCCGTAGGAATGGCAACTTTCTTAGCCATGGCAAGAGAGAAATCGTTGAGTATCTGCTCTCTCACGTTATCTTTCTGATCTTTCACCGCCTCAAGCATATCTTTCAGCATCGAAGGATAGTCAAGTCCTACCGTTCCCGAAGGCACGCCCTGTATCTCGTATTCCCCCTCTGCTACCTTCACGATAGAGAATCCCAGTTCGGTAAACTCTTCCTTTAGACTGTCCATCAACGCAGCCTCAGAGGGTGAGAACTGCACATGTATCGGAAACATCTCCTGTTGGATACTTATCTTCTTGTTCCTGACTTTNTCCACATATTCATCATATAGTATCCTCACGTGCGCACGATGTTGATCGATAATCATCAGTCCCGATTTCACGGCAGTCATTATATACTGTCCCTTATATTGATAATGTGTAGGCGATTTTTCCTCTATCAGCGTACTCTTGCTATCGAGTATTATTTCATCCGATTCATCTTCGAAAAGTTGTTCCTGCGACAGNGGTTCCTCTCTTTTCTCCAAACCNGAGAATAATGTATCCCAGTTTTTCGGAGNGTTGNCTTGCTGTCTTCCNCTCGTTTTCTCAAAAGGGTTATACGANGTNTCAAACGTNGGTTGCGGCATCTCTATGTTCGTNNCNGTATCCGCAGGTTCGAAGAGTGGTATATCCAGTTTCCCCTCGGTATCAAAATCTATTGAAGGTACACCGATATACTGACCTACGGCATTACGTATCGTTGCCATCAACACCTGCCATATATCCCTCTCGTTTTCAAATTTTATCTCTGTCTTCGTAGGGTGTATATTCACGTCGATGCTCGAAGGGTCTATGTCGAAGTATATGAAATATGGCACCTGNTCTCCTTCNGGCAACAGACGTTCAAAAGCTGTAAGTACGGCCTTATGGAAATACGGATGTTTCATATACCGTCCGTTGACAAAGAAAAACTGTCTGTTTTCCTTCTTGCGCGAACATTCCGACTTTCCCACAAAACCGGATATCTTACATAGGGTGGTATCCACCTCTATAGGCATAAGATAGGGATCCAACGTCTTACCGAATATCGCCGTGATACGCTGTTTCCTCGTCGACGGTGGCAGGTTATGCACCATATTACCGTTGCTCGTCACGGTGAAATGGATATCCGGATATATCAGAGCGATACGTTCAAATGCCGAGAGGATATTGTTCATCTCCGTGGCATTGGATTTCAAAAAACGGCGACGGGCAGGGACATTATAAAACAGGTTGCTAACCATAAAATTACTACCCANGGGACAGTTGCACTGTTCCTGACTCTGCAGCTCATTGCCCGCTATAATTATCGCGGTACCAAGCACGCTGTCTGCCGTACGGGTACGCAGCTCCACCTGTGCCACCGANGCTATCGACGGCAAGGCCTCGCCGCGGAAACCCATGGTATGCAGTTTGAAAAGATCCTGTGCCTCGCGTATCTTCGATGTGGCATGACGTTCAAAAGCCATACGGGCATCCGTCTCCGACATACCCTTACCGTTGTCGATAACCTGTATCAGTGTCCTACCCGCATCCATCAAGACGAGGTCTATCTTCGTAGCACCGGCATCGATGGAATTTTCCATCAACTCCTTCACCACCGATGCAGGACGTTGCACGACCTCACCGGCAGCTATCTGATTGGCTACAGAATCGGGTAATAACTGTATTACATCTGACATACGCTACTCCTTAGGTTTTGCTTCCCTTTCCTTAAGATTCTTCATCTTCAGCTCGCTGTTCTCGCTGAAGCGTGACTTCGGCAACTGCCGCTCAGGCTGTTTTTCCAGTTTCGTTCCCTCTTTCTTTCCTCTCCAGTTGAACACATCCGTCTTGTTCAGTGGACGGATATAATCAAACCATGTGAAACCTTTCAACAGTTTCTTCTCGGGGGGTATCTGGGATATAGGATAGAAAGTGGCCTCAGCCGCGGGAGTCCATATCTTATAAAGTTTCCTGTCTACACCGATATACATCTTCATGGAATCCGTCGTCATGTAGTTCATNCCTATCAACGAACTGTCTTTCTCATCTTCGGCATAATATACTGACGTACAGTTAGATACAGCATCAANCTGACGAACACTGCCGCCAACGAAATAAGCCATCATCTCTTTCGANGACANNTGGTTNTAGTANTCCGTGTCACGTACCCTCTGTGCAGCCAACGCCTGACCGATGATATGTGCCCATTTGATGGTGGAGTCGTTCATATATACCTTAACCTGCTCACCCAACACCTGTTGATCGCCATGCCACAGGATAGGATCTTTATACATGGTAAGACAGGAGTCGCGACTGTCGCCAACCATAGAGTCGCATACCGCCTGCACATCTTTTCTGAACGCCCTGACGTGGTCGAAGGCATGTACCAGACGATATACTGAGTCGGTATTGATATGATAGGTGTATATCTTGAACGAGTCGGCATGTACCCACAGTGTATCGCCTTGCGAGAAATCAGCCATCAAGGCTTTATGTGTAGCCTCACCGTAACCNGTAAGCTCGTCATACATACCATAGTCGCCCGTGAACATGTTCTTATTCTCATTGTCTATGTACACCACGTTCTTATAACCTCTGCTGATCTTCTTTTTAGAATCATAATAAAGACTGTCGCCCACGATGGTCTTCTGTCCGTTGACAATCTTAGACCTACCCAGCAACTGTGCCCTATCCTTCTTAGTGTCATAGTAAGCATTCTCTGTATTCACCACGCTACTGTCGGAAGTGATGGTCGACGGACCTACGACATGCGACATTCCCGTACCCGTAGTATAATAAAGAGTATCGGTGTCGATGACGTATGAAGGACTTGTCAGTCTGACGTTATAGTTAAACACCGCTTCTTTGCTCTCCGTGTCATACTGTCCCCAGTCGGATACCAGCACGTTCTTGTTGTCCACGAGTTTTCCTCCCTCAAAGAAATAACCCATGTTATACAGACGGTCATAATTGAGACTGTCGGTATATAGCGTAGACTTACGGTGTTTCAACACCACGTTGTTGCGCGCGATAGCCATCATGTCATTACCGTCATAGTAGGCGTAGTCACATTTCAGTGACAGGGTGTCTCCCTCCTTCATATACACATGTCCGAAAGCCTCGAAGGAGTTAGACTGTTCGTAATAGTAAGCGCTGTCACATTTCAGACGGGCTCCGTTATGCAGGAACACCACGTTACCGTTGGCTATCTGTGCCTCGGAATTTATATTCTCATCATAGTGCAACTTATCTGCATGCTGCAGGTATACTCGGTTATCACCCTTCGGTTTACGGGGCTTCTTTTTCCTTGCACCACTAGAGACACATAGTCCAAACAGGCATAGGATTAAAACAACCATTATCCTATGCCCGTCGAAAAATCTATTTATATCGCTATATCTCATTTACTTTATCCACCCTTGGTACTCGAAATCGCAGTTCTTATAGCGGTCTTTCATCTTCACGTAGGTNCCTTTTATCTTGTCTACCACCCACTGATGCAGCACTTTCTCTTTCTCTTTCTGCAGNACNATNTCCTTCATAACCTGGAAATCTTCCGTTATGGTAGCNCNATGACCNTCTANCCTACTCTTCAGTTTAGCTATCACGCACACCGTCTTACCGCGTGTGTTGACCATAGTGAAAGGTTTTGAGACGCTGCCTACAGCCATCGTGTCTACAGCAATAGCTATTTCCGAAGGAAGGTCTTTCATCTCAAAACGCGAGGTACGGTTGTACGATGTAGCATTATACATCAAACCGCGGTTGTTCTTGGTATCTTTGTCGTCAGACAAGAATGATGCTGCCTCATCAAAGCTGAATTTGTCTGCTCGTATGTCTTTACCAATAGAATCAAGTCGAGACAAAGCCGACTGTATGTCACTATCCTCAACATTCGGTTTGAGGAGGATATGACGCACTTTAATCTTATCACCTCGTTTATCGATAAGTTGGATGATATGATAACCGAACTCACTCTCCACAATCTTCGATATCTTACCTGGATCGGTGAGGTTGAAGGCTACATTGGCGAAAGCGGGGTCTAACATCGCCCTACCGATATAATCCATCTCACCTCCTTGACGGGCACTTCCCGGATCTTGTGAATAAAGACGGGCAAGCGATGAGAAAGAGGTCTCGCCTTTGTTGATACGTTGTGTGAAATCACGCAACTGATCTTTCACCCTCGTTATCTCCTCCTCTTTCACTTTTGGTGTCATAGTGATTATCTGTACCTCTACCGTTGTAGGTACAAAAGGGATGCTGTCTTCCGACAGGTTACGGAAATAGAGCTTCACATCAGCAGGCGTCACCGTGACATCCTCCACTAGTTTCTCTTTCATCCTCTCCGTCATCTGACGGTCACGAACCTCGTCGTGCATCTGCTCACGCATCTGTGCAACGGTCTGTTTACGATATTCCTCCAGTTTTTCCTGTGAACCGCCGACCATGGATATCCAATAACTTATCTGTTGNTCTATGACATTCGATATCTCTGCCTCCGACACTTCAATACTGTCTATCGCAGCCTGGTTGAGGTACAGTTTCTGTACCGCCAACTGCTCCGGTATGGCACAATCGGGGTCTCCCTTGAAACGAATACCCTCTACCTCTGCCTGAGCACGGAAGGCTTCTATGTCTGATTTCAATATAGCCTCATCACCAACGACCCATTCTACTTCATCGATGACCTTGTTAGGATCGAGGTTGCGGTCTATATCGGTATTATGCGGAAGCTGCATCTTGATACTATCATTCGTCTGTGCAGATATAGGCATAGACGCCAACAGCGACAACATAATAAAAATATTTCGTATCTTCATCTCTTAGTGTTTGTTTACAGTACTTAAAACGTTCTTGTCAACACTGACACTGTAACGTTTGCGTAGGTCTTTCACCCACTGCTCCTCCAACTCATTCTGATAGTCTGACACTACCAATCCTCTGACATCTGTATACGTCTCAGGCTTTGACACCTTCTCTCCATATACGGCAGCATAAGGGTAATCCTTTACCTCTTTTGGTGTCACATCTTTTTTGAAGATTTCTTTATCNACCAAGTCGTTATCACCCTCAGCAAAAATACCTTTGTCGGCTCTTATCATGATGGAGTCTTTGTTAAACTCCNTGCGAAGTACCGTTGCCCAGTCATCAAAAGGTACACCTTTGAGTACACTCTTCACACGCTCCACATCACTCTGCAGTTTAGTATNATAAGCGACACCCTTAAAACGGGGGGCATCCCATTTGTATTTTTTCTTGTTTGCCTTATAATAATTCTCCAGGGCCTTATTATCTTCCGAAGCTTTCTTCCATACCTGACGATCACTCATCTCGTACATCAGCAGACCGTCATGATATTCTTGCATAAGATATCTNACAGACGNATCTTTTGCNGCCATCTCTGCTGCTTTCTCATCGAGTAACGTAGCTTGATCCTTACCCTCTTTCTTCGAGAGGTCGGCAATCTTCTGCTTGGCGATATTGTCACGCACCTTACGTTTCTCAAGGAAATCGAGTATCTTGGTTCTCATACTGTCGTAAGACTCCATCTGATGTCTGCCGTTAATCTTCANAATCATATATCCCATAGATGTCTCGATAGGTGCAGAGATATCACCGGCATTATGTGAAAACACGTAGGCATCCATCTCCGGCATCATCTGTCCCTTATACACGCTACCTATCTTACCGCCGTTGGCACCACTCCGTTGGTCATCTGAATATTTTTTCGCCATCGTCGCAAAGTCTGCACCCGCCTTTATCACCGCGTACAGTGAGTCGGCTGTAGCCTTCTTGGCTGCCTTCATCTCAGGAGTAGCATTCGGTGACACACGTTGTAAGAGCACAGACACGTCTACTAAGCCGTCGGCGCCAACCCTTTTCTTGGTATTATCATACACTTTCTTTGCCTCTTCCTCTACGTCGGCATCAGTGACAAACGAAGCGTATAACTGTGGGTTACGATACGACAGATACTCCTTCTTGAAAGAAGAAAGAGTATCCAGTTGTGCCTCCTTGGCTGCGATGACCTTCAACTTATAGTTTATGAAGAGGTCCACATACTCGTCAACCGATTTCCGGTCGATAACATTGGTACTGTTATTCTTATTATACGAATATTCAAATTCTGACCGAGTGACGGGTGTACCGCCTATTGTCATCAATACAGGGTCGTCATCTGCAAAAGAGCCTACGCTCAGTGTCATAAACAACGACAACAGCCCTATCTTTCCTACTTTTCTCATTCTATTCATGTCTACTGTAGTTAGGAGCCTCACTGGTGATGGTGATATCATGTGGGTGACTCTCCATGACACCGGCATTTGTGATACGTGTAAACTTAGCGTTATGCAGTGCCACGATATCCTTTGCTCCGCAATATCCCATACCTGATCTCAGACCTCCTGTCAACTGATATATCACCTCCTGTACTGTTCCTTTGTAAGGCACACGTCCTGCGATACCCTCGGGAACGAGTTTCTTCACATCCTTCGTGTCGCTCTGGAAATAACGGTCTTTAGAACCGTTCTTCTGTTCCATAGCTTCCAAAGAACCCATACCACGGTAACTCTTAAACTTACGACCGTTGAATATTATCGTCTCACCGGGACTCTCTTCCGTTCCTGCTACCAACGATCCTACCATCACGCTACTGCCACCGGCAGCAAGGGCTTTCACCACATCACCGGAATAACGCAGACCACCATCGGCGATGAGTGGGATGTTATAACTCTCGAGTGCTTTGTATACATCGTATACGGCACTCAACTGAGGCACGCCCACACCGGCTACCACACGAGTGGTACAGATAGAACCCGGACCGATACCCACTTTCACTGCGTCGGCACCGTTATCGGCCAACATCTTGGCAGCATCGCCCGTTGCCACATTTCCTACTACGATATCCACGTTAGGGAATGCTTTCTTTGCCTCTACAAGCTTCTCTATAACCGACTTAGAGTGTCCGTGAGCGGTATCGATGACTATAGCATCGGCGCCAGCCTCCACGAGAGCCTCCATACGTTGCAGGGTATCTGCTGTAACACCCACACCCGCAGCAACGCGCAGACGACCTTTCTCGTCTTTACATGCCATCGGTTTATCTTTTGCCTTGGTGATATCTTTGTAGGTGATAAGACCTACGATACGGTTGTCTTTGTCTACAACAGGCAGTTTTTCTATCTTATGCTCCTGCAATATCTCTGCAGCCTGAGTCAGGTCTGTCTGCTGATGCGTAGTAACAAGATTTTCGCGTGTCATCACCTCGTCAATTCTCTTCTCCAGGTGACGCTCAAAACGAAGGTCACGGTTGGTAACGATACCGATAAGATGCTTCTCGTCATCCACTACAGGTATACCACCGATATGGTATTCTGCCATAATGTTCAACGCATCCTGCACCGTAGAACCGCTATGGATGGTTACAGGGTCGTAGATCATACCGTTCTCCGCCCTTTTCACCTTCTCTACCTCACGAGCCTGTTGCCCGATGGTCATATTCTTGTGTATCACACCAATACCACCCTCACGAGCTATGGCTATGGCCATCTGTGATTCGGTGACAGTATCCATCGCCGCTGTAACGAAAGGAATATTCAACTTGATGTTACGAGAGAAACGGGTTGTCAACTCCACTGTCTTGGGGAGAACCTCAGAATAAGCAGGTATCAAAAGGACATCGTCATACGTTAGACCGTCCATAACAATCTTGTCTGCAATAAATGTGTTCATACGCGTAAATTTAATTGCGTGCAAATATACAAATTATTCCGCAATTATCGGTATCATTTAGTGTTTTTCACTTCTTTATTTAACCGAATTTAATATGCCATTTCACTGTATAAACCTTTATACGTACCAGTCGCACCTCATCCTCGTCGTAATTATCGNCTAATGCCTCCATGGCTTCATCGATACTATCGGTCTCTGCATTTCTGAAGTAATCATACACTTCCTCGATATCTTCCTTGTCCATATCTTCCTCNAGGAAATAGTCGATATTCAGTTTGGTACCACTGTATACTATTGCCTCGATCTCATCTATCAAGGTCTCAAAATCCATACCTTTTGCCTCTGCTATGGCATCAAGGGGTATCTTACGGTCGATACTCTGTATGATACTTATCTTCTGTTGCGAGTCTTTCGGAACGCTCTTAAACTGTACCGTCTCCTGACGTTCTATACCGTTTTCCTCACAGTGNTTCTTTATCAGATTCACGAACTCCTGACAGTAAGGCTTACGCAGTTTGCCCTCTCCGATGCCCTGTATCATCTTCAGGTCATCGAGCGTCGTGGGATAGAGTGTTGCCATCTGCTCTATCGACACATCCTGAAATACCGTGTATGGCGGTTGATGCAGTTTGTTGGCTACCGACCGACGCAGGTCTTTCAACATAGAGAACAGTTCCGGATCCAGAACGCTGGTCATACCATCACCCTCCGTACCGTCGTAGTCACCCGTAAACTCATGGTTTTCCATGACATAGAACGGCTCTGGCTGTTTCATAAAACGTTTACCCTTTGCGGTTATCTTCAGTATACCGTAGTTCTCCACATCCTTATGCAGATAACCGTCGATGACCGCCTGTTGGATGATAGGACGCCATAACTTGTTGTTTGCTCCGTCATCAGAACNGAAACAGTCGAGATNCTCATGATGATGNGCTAAGATATCCTCCGTCTCNTTACCCGAGAGCAGATCCTCCAAGTAGTCGATGCGGAAATTCTCCTTCGTGTCACTGATGGCCTGCAGTACCGTCTGCAACTGTTTTCCTGCCTCTTTCCTCTCCTTCGGATGCAGACAGTTGTCACAGTTGCCGCAGTTGTCTTTCTCNTACGTCTCACCGAAGTAATTAAGNAGCATCTTCCTCCTGCACACNGATGTCTCNGCGTACGCAGCCGTCTCTGCCAACANCTGTTTTCCGATATCCTGCTCTGCCACGGTCTTACCCTCCATAAGCTTCTCCATCTTCTGNATATCTTTCTTGGAGTAGAAGGCGATACATTTTCCTTCACCNCCGTCACGTCCTGCACGTCCCGTCTCCTGATAATAACCTTCCAACGATTTCGGTATGTCGTAATGAATCACAAAACGCACATCGGGTTTGTCTATACCCATACCGAAGGCTATAGTGGCAACGATGACATCGAGCTTCTCCATAAGGAAATCATCCTGCGTCTGCGATCTCGTAGCGGGATCCAGACCGGCATGATAGGCTGCGGCAGAGATATCATTGGCCCTCAACACCTCGGCCAACTCCTCCACCTTCTTTCTCGACAGACAGTATATTATTCCGCTCTTATGAGGGTTCTTCTTCAGGAAAAATACGATATCTTTGTCTACATCCTTCGTCTTAGGACGTACCTCATAGTAGAGGTTAGGACGGTTAAACGAGCTCTTATACTCCACGGCATCCGGTATACCGAGGTTCTTCTTTATATCGCTACGCACCTTATCCGTCGCCGTCGCCGTGAGAGCNATGACGGGCGCGTTACCTATCTCGTTGATGATAGGACGGATACGACGATACTCGGGACGGAAATCATGTCCCCACTCCGATATACAGTGAGCCTCATCGATGGCGTAGAAAGAGATTTTGACCTTACACAGAAACTCCGCGTATTCCTCCTTGGTCAACGACTCCGGTGCCACATACAGCAGTTTCGTCTTCCCCGACAGAATATCCTGTTTCACCGTATCCACGGCAGCCTTGCTCAATGAGGAGTTAAGACAGTGAGCCACGCCCTCTTCCGTCATGTTACTTATCACATCCACCTGGTTTTTCATCAGGGCGATAAGGGGTGAGATAACTATAGCCGTGCCGTCCATAAGCAGTGAAGGCAACTGATAACACAACGACTTACCACCACCCGTCGGCATGAGGACGAACACGTCGTGTCCTTCCATCAGACTGGTGATGATTTTCTCCTGATCGCCTTTGAACGTGTCAAAGCCGAAATAGTGTTTCAGTTCCTTTACTAAATCCATACATCAAAAATCATGCTGTACCTAACAGTGCCATATCGGTCTTTTCCAACCGTTCCTTGGCATATTCCAAGGTCACGGTAAACGTCTTGGTACGTTTCGAAGGTATCTCATACATCGCATCTATCATGATGTTCTCCACGATAGAACGCAGTCCGCGCGCTCCGAGCTTATATTTCATCGCCCTGTCTACGATATAGTCATACACCTCCGGTTTGAACGAGAGTTTGATGCCATCCATGGCAAACAGTTTAATATACTGTTTGATGATAGAGTTCTTCGGCTCCGTCAGTATCCTGCGCAGTGCCTCCTTGTCCAACGGGTCAAGGTAGGTAAGTACAGGCATACGNCCGATAAGTTCCGGTATCAAACCAAAAGATTTCAGGTCTTGTGGTAAGATATATTTCATCATATTAGAACGGTCTATCTTTGATCGTGTCTCTATATTATTGAATCCCATCATGTGGGTGTTCAGTCGTTGACCGATTTTCTTCTCTATACCGTCAAACGCACCACCGCAGATAAACAGTATGTTATGCGTGTCGACATGTATATATTCCTGTTCAGGGTGCTTACGTCCTCCCTCGGGCGGTACGTTAACCATCGTACCCTCCAACAGTTTCAGAAGTCCCTGTTGCACACCCTCACCACTCACGTCACGCGTGATAGAGGGGTTGTCACTCTTACGGGCTATCTTGTCTATCTCATCAATGAAGACTATACCTCGCTGAGCTGCCTCCAGGTCGTAGTTGGCAACCTGTAACAGTCTACTGAGTATACTCTCCACATCTTCTCCCACATAACCGGCCTCGGTGAATACCGTGGCATCGACGATAGTGAAAGGTACGTTGAGAAGTCGTGCTATGGTACGCGCCAAGAGAGTCTTACCCGTTCCCGTCGGTCCTACCATGATGATATTGCTCTTCTCTATCTCCACATCATCGTCATGCGACTGCTTCAGTCGTTTGTAGTGGTTNTACACNGCCACCGAGAGATAGCGCTTNGCNGTATCCTGACCGATAACATACTGGTCCAGATATTCCTTTATCTCTTTAGGTCTTGGTATCTTAGCGGTAAAAGCAGAACTGCTGGCATCGGGATATTTATCGCTACGCATCACCCCTGACGTCTTCAGTATGCTATAAGCCTGCTCCACACAGTCTTCACAGATNTAACCGTTGATACCTGTTATCAACAGCTTCACCTCTTTGTCACTACGTCCGCAGAAACTACACGTTTTTTTCATCTCCTGCCTTATTCTTCTTTGTCAGCACCTGGTCTATCATACCATAATCGAGGGCCTCCTGAGCCGTCATCCAGTAGTTACGNTCTGAATCAGCCCATACNTTGTCATACGGGGTATGTGAATGGTCTGCGATAATCGTGTACAGCTCTTTCTTGAATTTCATTATCTCACGAGCCTCGATCTCGATATCCGAAGCCTGACCCTGTACACCGCCTAAAGGCTGGTGTATCATCACCCTGCTATGTGGAAGAGCACTACGTTTCTTCTCTGCTCCTGCCACCAAGAGTACCGCTGCCATAGAGGCCGCCATACCCGTACATATCGTACATACATCGCACGATACCATCTGCATGGTGTCATAGATACCAAGTCCCGCAGTTACGCTACCGCCAGGAGAATTGATATATATAGACACGTCACTCGTAGGATCCACGGAGTCGAGATACAACAACTGTGCCGTCAACGTGTTNGCTGTATAGTCGTCNATTTCCGTTCCCAGGAAGATGATACGTTCCATCATCAAGCGTGAGAACACGTCCATCTGCGTAACGTTCAGTTTTCTCTCCTCTAAGATATATGGATTCATATACTGCGCCTGNTTCGACATCACCTCGTCAAAAACAAGNCCATTGATGCCCATGCGTGTAGTAGCAAACTTTCTAAAATCGTTATTCATTTTACTTCCTTTCTTTTGTTTTTACATAATAAAAGTGAGGTTACCGACACTCTTATTTTTGCTTTTCAGTACAAAGATACAAAAAAAAGTCGATAACCTCACTTTTTGGAGATTATTTTTTATTTATAAATATTATTTAAGCATTCGCTTCTTTGTTGTAGTCATCTAACGACATTTCTTTCTCTGTCATCTTGACTACATTCTTCATGGCTGCGATAAGCTTCACGTCGACGGCTCTGTTGAGAAGTGTGTCTACCATCTTCTCGTCTTTTACGAGGCTGTTGGCATAGTTGTCTATATATTCCTCAGGAACATTAGACATNCCGTACTGTGCGAACTGCGCACGTGCCATCTCCTTAGCGGCAGCTAAGACATCGGCATTCTCTATCTTGATGTCACACTGCTTTACCAACTGTTCCTTGATAAGATGCCATTTCAGTTCCTTGATACTTGCGTCGTAGTTGTCGTCAACGAACTTCTGATCCTTATCCTTGTTGTTATGCAACATGATCTTCTTCAACAGTGCATCAGGGAAAGTCAAATCACCAACCTTCTTCTCTGCAGCCTGACGTACGTTATTGAGGAAACGGAAGTCTGACTCTATAGCAAAACTCTTCTCCAAGGCCTCAGCTATCTTAGCTCTGAACGTCTTCTCGTCTTTTACCACACCTTCACCGAATACCTGGTCGAAAAGTTCCTGGTTGACCTCTGCAGGTTTGAAACGGGTAATCTCTTTTACCTGATAAGAGAAATCATCCTTGACATCCTTTACCTGGTCCTTCTCTATCTTCAAGAGTGAAGAGATCTCTACGTCGCTGTCAGGATAAGCCTTACGAGGATTAAAGGTGACAACATCACCTACCTTACAACCGTCGAAGAGCTTCTTCTGATCCTCGTCCTTCATATACTTAGGCATAAGGACAGCATCCTCAACGCTGATACCGGTCTTCTTCACGTTGCCTTTGGCTGTCAACTCCTTGATATCACCTTTCAACATATCGTTGTCCTGATAAGAGTCGGCCTCTTCATACTTACCGGCACGTGAGGTGTAGACATCCACCTGGTTGTCAATCAACTTATCATCGATCTTTATCTTAGGATATTCCACCTTATCTTTTGCGTCCATTGAAACGCTGAACTCTGGAGCTACGGCGATGTCGTATACGAACTCGAAATCCTTATCCTTCTCAAAGTCCAGTGTCTTCTGCTTCTCCTCGTTAGGCATCGGCTCACCTAACATCTGGATATTGTTCTCTCTGATATAACCGTATATCTTCTCTCCTATGAGCTTGTTTATCTCGTCCACCTTCACAGATGTACCAAACTGCTTCTTTATCATCCCCATAGGAACCATGCCAGGACGGAAACCTGGAACATTGGCTTTTTTACGGTATTCTTTCAATGTCTTCTCCACATTTGGCTGATAGTCGCCCTCCTCGAGAGTAAGGGTCAACAGACCATTCACCTTGTCTGGATTCTCAAATGAAATCTTCATCTTTTATTCTTTTTATTTTACTATTTTTCTAAACGGAATGCAAAGGTACATAAAAAAAATCACTTTTTCCCCTTTCGCATCAAAATGTTATATTTTTTTTAGAATGCCCTACTGTTGTTCTGTCGTATCCTGCTCTTTCTCACGGGCTTTCTTCTCTTCGTCGAGCAACTGGAAATCTTTCTTCCTCAGTACGAAACTGTTACTGAGGTATTTCTCCCTTACGATCTTGTTCTCTGCCAACTGTTCGGGATTACCCTGAAACAGTATCTTTCCCTCAAAAAGCAGATAGGCCCTGTCGGTGATACTCAGTGTCTCCTGCACGTTATGGTCGGTGATAAGAATACCGATATTACGATATTTCAGTCGCCATACGATATGTTGGATATCCTCNACAGCGATAGGGTCGACACCCGCAAAGGGTTCATCGAGCATGATAAACTTAGGGTCGATGGCCAAGCAACGGGCTATCTCCGTCCTACGACGCTCACCTCCCGACAACTGGTCTCCTTTGTTCTTTCTCACCTTACCGAGACGAAACTCCTTGATAAGGTCTTCAAGTTTCTGTACCTGTTGCTCGTGNGTCATCTTCGTCATCTCCAGTACCGACATGATATTATCTTCCACGCTCATCTTCCTGAAGACGCTGGCTTCCTGCGGCAGGTAGCCCACACCGGCACGTGCACGTTTNTACACNGGGGTAAGAGGTGATATCCAGATCATCGAGATAGATATGTCCCGCATTAGGCACTATCAGACCCGTCGTCATATAGAAACTCGTCGTCTTACCGGCACCGTTAGGTCCAAGCAATCCCACNATNTCCCCCTGTCGCACGTTGATNGACACATCGTTTACCACNGTGCGCTTACCGTAACGTTTTACCAGACCTTCGGTACGNAACATCATACCNGTCTGACCACTCGTATTTTCTATCGTCTCATCCATACGAAAAATTTTATGACTGCAAAGGTAATGTTTTTATCGCAAAGCGACAAATTATCATTTCTCAACAATAANATATCGTTTGTAATAAGAGATGATAAGAGTAGTAAGGGGNAATGCGATAATCAGTCCGATAAAACCTAANAGGAANCCCCATACAGAAAGAGCCAACAGCAGTACGGCGGGATTAAGGCGCATGGCCTTACCCATCACCTTGGGAGTTACGATAAGGTCGATGATGGCCTGTACCGCAACAAAAACAAGCAGTACCGATCCTATGATAATCCAAAAGTTCTGTCCTGTATCAGCAGCCTTAAGTAGCGCAAGGAAGGTCATCGGTATAAGGGCAAGACCATGTAGATAGGGTACAAGGTCTAAGATACCTATAAGGATACCTAAACCTATCGCCATAGGGAAATCGATGATGGTAAGACCGATGCAGAAGAGGATTCCCATGATCAATGCCACGGTACCCTGGCCGCGCACGTAGTTGTTCAACTCCGTCTTCACGTCACCCATCAACTCCTGCGCGAAACTGCGTTTCTTGGGAGGAAACATATTGACAAAGCCCTTACCTAAATCCTCGTAATCCAAAAGGATGAAGAACATATACAAGAGGGTGATAAACGAAGCTACGACACTTATCACTACACTGGCCGTCTGTCCTACCACGTTAAACAGTTTCGGAGCCAGGTCTTTCATCGTATCGGCAAACTCCTTACTCTCAAAGAAGTTCTTTATCTCATCCTGATGTACCTGTATCCATTCACTTATCACCGTCACCAAACTTCTACCATCGTTCGCTGAACTATATANATAGGTAGAGACCAAGGAGAAAAGCTTCTCGAACTGTTCTACCATAGGAGGGATTATCAGATATAGTACGCCACCTAACACCGCTACCACGAATATTATGGCGATAACGATGGAGATAGCCCTGTTTTTCACGTGCATGCGATANTGCACAAAATGTACCAGAGGATATAAAAGATATGCCAGCAGTAACGCCACAAAGAAAGGCAACAGCACTCCACTGAGGTGGTTGATAATCAGAAAGAGCACCAATATACCCANTGCCGTCACTGTCCAACGGGCGAATCTGTCAAACGTTATTTTGTTCTCCATAATAGTATTTGTTTAATGATTATACAACAAAAAAGCGCAACCAACTGACATTCAGGTGACCGCGCTCGCTTGTCTGTGATCCGTTTGGGGCTCGAACCCAAGACCCCAACATTAAAAGTGTTGTGCTCTACCAGCTGAGCTAACGGATCCTTTTTCAAAATCGGATGCAAAGGTACAATGTTTTTTTTATTCCACCAAGAAAAAAAGGGATTTTTTTGCAAAAATCCCTTTTTTCAATTATCAACTATCAATTATCAACTAATTAACGTCCATTATTTCACAAGAACTACAAGATATTTGCTTGTGCTCCAGAACGATGTCGGGTTGGTGATGTTCAGTACATACTGCTTTGAGTCATCCTGTGTCAGTTTATATGAGCTNGCAGGGTGTGCTGTAAGCAGTTTGGCTGACTTACTATAGAATTTAATCTCTTTGGTATTGCGTATGTCTATCTGTGTGAAATAGTTCTTATTGAAGTTAGACTGCAGTACCTTACCACCTTCTATGATGTGCTGCTCCTTCAGTTCGCTCTTCGTTCCGTATACGAACCATGCGGTATGCAGATCCTTATCCTGTTTGTTGATAACCTGTGCCTTCTGTGTGTTCTCCTCTTTCAGTTCCGACACATTGGTATTGAGGTTGGCCACCGTCTCATCAAGTTCCATGATATGGATATCTTTCTTATCCAGTTCCTCACGCAACATCTGTAACTGTTTGGATTTTTCCTCCAACTGATTCTGCAGTCCCTCGAGGGTACGTTGCAGTTGTGCACTCTTGATAGAACTGTTTTTCAGTTGCCCTTTAAGTTTCTCGATAAGTTCCTTATTCTGTTTTACCGTCTGCTGTATCACATACATATTGTCTTTGATACGCTGTGTGGCGTTGGCACCTTCGCCGGCCTTAGCTACCTGCAGGTTGTCTTCCGCAGCGTTTATGATATTGAAACCCTTCTCGATATCGTTCATCGTACCAACAAGCTCGTTGATNTCGTTGTCTTTCTGCATGATGATTGACTGTAACGAGTCCTTGAGCTGTTGTGCCTCGTCAACTTTCTTTCCGTTGTTGCAAGCAGTGATGGTAAGAACACATACTACTGCCAATAGAATCTTTTTCATTGAATATCTGTTTTACTGTTTATATCTTTCTTTTCCTTTTTCTCTGTCTCTCTTCCCGCTACGATNATTACTATCTCTCCNTTNGGAGGNATCNCGGTGAAATGTGCTATCACCTCCTGCATCGTACCTCTGACCTTCTCTTCGTGTATCTTCGATATCTCTCNNCATACACATACNTGTCTGTCGCTACCGAANACCTCGGTCAACTGTCCTAANGTCTTTACCANGCGGTAGGGNGATTCATAGAATATCATNGTCCTCTCTTCATTCCTCAGACTCTCTATCCTGCTCTGTCTACCTTTCTTCTGTGGCAGNAAGCCCTCAAAACAGAAACGGTCATCAGGGAGACCCGAGGACACGAGAGCGGGGACAAAGGCNGTGGCACCGGGGAGACANTCTACGTCAAGACCCTCTCTCACCGCTTCTCTGACAAGGAANAACCCGGGGTCGCTGATGCCCGGCGTACCGGCATCGCTGATAAGGGCTATCGTCTCACCACCTTTTAACCTGTCTATGATACCCGCCGTGGTGCCGTGTTCGTTGAACTTATGATGCGACATCAGACGGTTATGAATATCGTGGTGCTTAAGCAGAATGCCCGACGTGCGAGTATCCTCGGCGAGTATCAGGTCGGCCTCGCGCAACACCCTTAGAGCACGGAGTGTGATGTCTTCCATATTGCCCACAGGAGTAGGAACCACGTATAATTTACCCATAACAGATGCAAAGGTAACCATTTTAAGTAAGACGAGGTCTAAAAATGTTAAATTCTTACATATTTTTAGCATTTCGCCATAAACCTACTTTGTAACCACACCTGTCATAGCATACTACAAACGGAATGTTGTGCGTGTAATTATTTCAACTATCCAAAAGGAAGTCGAGAGCCTCGAANATCTCCTCTTTTGTCGCCGTCTGGTCGATATGTATATCGCCGATATTGTCTAAAAGGGTGAAATTGATGGTGCCCGCNGTGTTTTTCTTGTCGTGGGTCATCAGTTCCAACAAGCGGTCATAATCATCGCAGGTGATAGTCGGTTTGCCGTAGTTCTCCTGTATATACTTCACCGTCTGTCGCATCTTATCCGTCGGGAAAGACATCTTCTTACAACTCAGATACAGTTCGGCTATCAGTCCGTAAGCCACNGCATAACCGTGCANNANNGGNTTATGGTTGGTTATNGACCANGACTCNATGGCATGTCCGATGGTATGTCCTAGGTTGAGAGCCTTACGCAGTCCGTTTTCCAAAGGATCCTGAAGCACGATATTCTCCTTGACCTTGATACTCTTCTTNAACATCNACGANAGTTTGTCGTGGTCGATGTCCTGTATATCGAAATCTANCAACTCCGCCCATGTACTCTCGTCNCTTATAAGACCGTGTTTTATCATCTCNGCATATCCCGAGAGGATATTCTGTTTGTCGAGNGTCTTTAAGAANGGTGTATATANGAGCACAAAACGCGAGTCGTTGAAGACGCCCACCTCGTTTTTCAGTCCACCGAAGTTGATNCCCGTCTTACCGCCCACCGATGCATCTACCATAGCCAAGAGTGTGGTGGGAATATTGATGAAGTTCAGGCCCCTCTTGAATGTCGACGCAGCAAAACCGCCGAGGTCGGTGACCATACCGCCGCCGAGATTGATAAGCAGAGAATGACGGGTAGCCCCGCCGTCCTGCAGACCTTTCCATACCTCTGTCAGGGAGTTTATGTTCTTAGCCTCATCACCTGCCGAGATGGTTATCACCGAGGCNTTCTTAAGACAACGGTATTTCTGTATCACAGGCATACAACAGTCACGCGTGTTCTCATCGGTGAGGATGAAAATACGGTCGTGGTTCATGACGGCAATAGCCATCACCAACTCTCTCTCTAAATTCTTTGCAATGATAACTCTCTGACTCTCTCTCTTCATAGGTACAACCCTCCTATAACATACTAATAAACACCTTCATTTTCCTCTGCAAAGCTACACAATAAGTACGAAAGAAATACCAAAAACACGGAAAAAATGAAATATTTAACATTAGGAGTGACGAAAATTGCGCACATCGACCACCGAGTGTGCAAAAAGAAAGGTTATGACAGGTGATTTTTACGGCAACTTTCAGATTGAAAGATTTTGATAGGGTTTTACTTTCATTTTGTAACCATTTCATAGTTATATAAATACAAATTATTACTTTAAACTTTTGTATTCTAACTTTTTGTCTTATTTTTCTTTCAAAAACTGACGTTTTGCTAACTTTGCAACCGAAAAGACTTACAGATTGTAACTTAAGCTATATAAAAGAAAGGAAAAACGTTATGTGTGGAATTGCATGTATCTTTAATGTGAAGCAGCAGAGTGCTGCGCTACGTCAGAAAGCGTTGGGGATGAGTCAGAAAATACGTCACCGCGGACCTGACTGGAGTGGTATCTACTGCGGAGGTAGTGCTATCATGGCACACGAGAGACTGTCTATCGTGGACCCCGAATCGGGAAAACAGCCGTTGTATAGCTCAGACAATAAACAGGTGTTGGCGGTAAACGGTGAGATATACAATCATCAGGAGATACGCGAACGTTTCAAGGGGCGTTACAGTTTTCAGACAGGTAGCGACTGCGAGGTGATACTGGCTCTGTATCGCGAGAAGGGTATCGACTTCCTTGAGGATATCAGTGGCATCTTCGCTTTTGCTCTGTATGACATCGAGAAAGATGCGTTTCTGATAGCCCGTGACCCTATCGGAGTGATACCTCTTTATATAGGACGTGACAAAGACGGTACGGTATACGTGGCCAGTGAACTGAAAGCCCTGGAGGGACAGTGTGATGAATACGAACCGTTCCTGCCGGGTCATTACTACTGGAGTAAAGACGGGGAGATGCGTCGTTATTACAAACGTGACTGGTTTGACTATGATGCGGTGAAAGACAACGAGGCATCTGTAGAGGCGATACACGACTCACTGGAAGACGCGGTAAAAAGACAGTTGATGAGTGANGTGCCCTACGGAGTGCTGCTCAGTGGCGGTCTTGACTCCTCTGTCATCAGTGCTATAGCAGCCAAATATGCGCCTAAGAGAATCGAGGATGGCAGTAACACCACAGCATGGTGGCCTCGTCTGCACTCTTTCGCCGTAGGACTGAAAGGGGCGCCCGACCTAGCGAAGGCGAAGATGGTGGCCGACCATATCGGTACGGTGCATCACGAGATCAACTACACTATTCAGGAGGGTTTGGATGCCATACGTGACGTGATATATTTTATCGAGACGTACGATGTCACTACCGTCAGAGCATCGACACCGATGTACCTGTTGGCACGTGTCATCAAATCGATGGGTATCAAGATGGTACTTTCCGGTGAGGGTGCCGACGAGATTTTCGGTGGATACCTCTATTTCCATAAGGCTCCCGATGCTAAGGCTTTCCATGAGGAGACGGTACGTAAACTGTCTAAGTTGTATATGTACGACTGTCTTCGTGCCAACAAATCGTTGGCAGCATGGGGCGTGGANGGTCGCGTGCCCTTCCTCGACAAGGAGTTTCTGGATGTAGCGATGCGNACCAACCCTGTCGCTAAGATGTGTCCCGGGCAGACCATGGAGAAGAAAATCGTGCGCGAAGCTTTTGCNGNNATGTTGCCCGAAGAGGTGGCATGGCGTCAGAAGGAGCAGTTCTCCGATGGTGTGGGTTACAATTGGATAGACACGTTGAAAGCTGTCACCGCCGATATGGTCAGCGATGAACAGATGNCGCATGCCGCAGAACGTTTCCCTATCAACCCGCCGCGTAATAAGGAGGAGTACTACTACCGTAGTATCTTCGCCGAACATTTCCCATCAGACAGTGCTGCCCGNAGNGTACCGAGTGTACCGAGCGTTGCCTGTTCCACGGCAGAGGCCCTAGCATGGGATGAGGCGTTTAAGAACCTCAATGAACCGAGCGGACGGGCGGTAGTAGACATACACTTAGATAGTTGAGAATTGATAATTGATAGTTGATAGTTGANAGTTGNGNNTTGANNATNGNTAGNNGANATNGCTTCGCGACANCCANNAAAAATAATTATCCATTATCAATTTTCAATTATCAATTAAAAATTTTTTAAAAAAAAATTTTATGAAGAGGTGGATTTACATGATGACAGCGATGGTGATATTTGCCATTGCGGGTTTGTTTGCCGCGGAGCCGTCGTACGACTGTGACTGGTCGAAGATAAACGGTGCGGATGTGGCGTGGTTGATAACAGCGACGATCTTTGTGTTGATGATGACGCCGGGATTATCGTTCTTCTATGGTGGTATGGTAGGTGCCAAGAACGTGATATCTACGATGTTGCAGAGTTTCATCGCCATGGGTCTTATCAGTGTGCTGTGGGTGGTCTTCGGTTTTAGTCTCTGTTTCGGTGATGANATCGGCGGAGTGATNGGTAACCCGTTGACGTTCCTTATGTTCGATAATGTGGGTGCGGACATCTATACCACTCCCACGGGAAAAATCTTAGGCGGAGCCACCATACCTCTCGCTCTGTATGCACTCTTCCAGATGAAGTTTGCCATTATCACCCCGTCGCTTATCACGGGATCNTTCGCAGANCGTGTACGTTTCTCGGCCTATATGTTCTTTATGATTTTCTTCTTCGTNATTATNTACTGTCCTCTTGCTCACATGACGTGGCATCCCGATGGTCTGTTCATGAAGTTAGGTGTCATAGACTTTGCCGGTGGTATCGTGGTACATGCCTCTTCGGGTGTGGCAGCCTTGGCAGGTGCTATTTTCTTAGGTCGCAGAAAACCTACCACGCGNAACAGTGAGCCGGCCAATATACCGTTTGTCTTACTCGGTGCCGCNCTNNTGTGGCTCGGTTGGTTCGGTTTCAACGGCGGTAGCTCGTTACATGCCGACGGTCAGGCAGTAAAAGCGTTCCTCAACACCAACACCGCCAGTGCTACGGCGATGATGACATGGATCTTCTTCGACTGTCTGAGAGGTAGGAAGCCATCAGCAATGGGTGCTGCCGTAGGATGTGTGGTCGGTCTGGTTGCCATAACACCNTCTGCAGGTTACGTCACCGTAGGACAGAGTATTTTTATCTCTTTTGTCATCACCATCATCTGTAATATATGTGTATACTGGCGTTCACATAGTAGGATCGACGATGCCCTCGATGTATTCCCTACACACGGTATNGGTGGTATCTGCGGTACGATACTTACGGGTATCTTTATACAGGAGGGACTGATAGCTGGTACATGGGANGGTTTCGTTATCTTCCTCTACCATCTTCTTGCCGTCGTCATAGTCTTCGTCTACACCTTCGCCATGAGTTTCTTCGGTTATTGGTTGATAGATAAGATGATACCTATGCGTGTCAGCGCAGAGAGTGAGAAAGTAGGACTCGACTATAGTCAGCACGATGAACATTACGGTCTTGCGCATATCAGCGACAGGGAGTTGGCTGAATACGATGAATACATCAAGAATAAATTGAGAATTGATAGTTGAAAGTTGATAATAAAAAAATCTCCGAAGCGTTCCGCTTCGGAGATTTTTTATTCTTCTACAATAACTTTTTTGATGCTCTTTAGTTTCTTGTTCAGTTTCCCGTACGTTTCCTTTACGATATTCACGCCTTTTCCGACTTTATCCCTTACGGTACCGTCAAGACGGTAAACCTCTTTGTTTACCGCATCGGTAACGTTCTCGATACTTTCCTGTATGCTCGTGTTGGAACCGAGGAATTTCTTCATGGTACTTGTGGCACTAACCGAAACGACCTGTATTGTTATCCACTAAAGAAGCATTGTACCAGTTTTCAGTTACCCTCTGCGTAGCCCAGTCGTTACCATATTCGTTAGCCTCGGGGAACCACCAGAACAGACCCGTAACCTTGTCGTGTTTNTTGAGCATAGTGATNAGGTCTTCCATAAAAGAGTTCTGACCTGCATCACTGTATGCCCACGTAGAGGTAAGGTCGTATGTTGATCCTTTTATCTCGTATGCATACGGATAACCCGTCTCCACTATCATGATATCCTTGTCAGCGAAATTCTCCTCAAGGGTCTTTATGGCTGTCTCTGCTACAGACAGAGCACCATGGAAATAAGGATAGTAACTGAGTCCGATGATGTCATAGTCGATATCAGCCATCTTATTATAGAATATTTTCAGATTGGCCGGTTCTGCTACTCTCTCAGAATGGATGATGATCTTTGCCTCGGGAAGCACGTCTCTACAAGCCGTAGAGGCTTTCGTCAACAGACTTAAGAAACGTGTCCAGGTAGAGGAACCTTCTATCCACGATTCTACTTTATATAATGTCGACGCATCCTCGGCACCCCATAACATACCGTATGATATCTCATTACCTATCTGTATCATGTCGGGAGCACAGCCCTCAGACTTCAAACCATTGAGAATCTTCACCGTATAGTTATATAACGAGTCGGAGAGGTCAGCAGTATTGTCGTTCACTCCTTCCCAGTCTTTCGGCGTCCACTGTTTCGAAGGGTCTGCCCACGTGTCACTGTAATGGAAGTCCAACATCAACTTAAATCCTGCCTCCTTTATCTGTTTACATAAAGGAAGGATATAATCATAGTCTTGTTTTACGCCCTCACCTTTAGCATCTGAACTGGCATTATCGGGGTCAACGAAGATTCTGACACGCATAGCGTTCCATTTCTCACTGCCGAGATAGGTAAGGACAGACGATATCTCCGTACCGTCATGAGTATGATACTTAGCATTTGACGCCTCATAACTGGGCAGTAACGAGATGTCTCCACCCACATACTTTTCTTCTGCTGCAACCGTCAGAGTGGTCAACAGTAGTAATATCACAGTCGTTAGTTTCTTCATAATAAAATCCTTTAACGCGGCAAAGATAGTAATTATTTCAAAAAAAAGCCGCGAATGCGGCCTTTTTTTGAAATAATTGTTGATAGTTATTACCAATAAACCACGAAAAAGCGGCTCTCACGAACCGCTTCTCTGAAAATTCCTCATAATAGAGGACGTAAAGTACAACACCTTAATAACAATATTTATTACCATTGACGATATAGATTCCGTGTCGTTCTTTCTGGTTTTCAAAGTCTTCTTTCTGTATTCTCATACCACTGAGGGTATATACTGCGCTATCGGATTTTTTCTCTGCAACCCTCACGTTACTGATACCATCTGTTGTATATCCTGTTCCCGACAGACCGTTAGTGTATGTGTAGTAGCCGCCGTTGATGAACTCCATATCATTGGTCTGAGATGAACCGTCATTGAAGATGATACCTGTATTAGATGCTGATGCGCTGACCTTCTCGGAATCGCTTAACGACCATTTATATACTTTGTTGCCGTTGTCGGCCACACCGAGATACTCACAACTTACACCCGGCCATGTGCCACCCGTATAGTTGTAGCTTTTATCCCACATCCAACAGTTTATCGTGCTACCCCATGTCGACGGAGCCTCGAAGAATGCACAGGTCTCGCTTTTCTCGTAGGTACAGAAAGAAGGTACCGTAACGCTAGTCTCATCGGCAGCAACGGTGTTCAGCTCGGAGATATCCAACGAAGACGTAACGTAATACTTGAAATTCTCACCTTCCATTGCCAACTGATAGCCGTCGGTATCCGTACCGCTCACTTCACCAAACACGAGCATCGCAGTACCTTTGTCACCCTTCACCTTCAGTCTGTAACCGTTGTCTTCTGCCACTTGTTCAGTGATATTTGCCGTATTTTTTATACCCACGATATTTCTAAGCAGACAGAGCTTCTTTATCGAGGCATTGTACATCTGCCAATGTCTTAAGAACACACACGGTGTTCCCGGCATGGCGAGAATAAACGCGTTGGCAGCCTCGATATTGGCATTCAGTGGGGCACTGCCGTCTGTACCCGTTCTGTATGTATCGTGGTTGTCCACGAATGTAACGGCGTAAGCCTTATAATCGTCGTTGCTGGCAAGATAATCTGAGTTCANNGCCTGCCAGTTGCCATTACCGAAAGCATCGTTGATATAATATTTCAGAGGAAAATCGAAAGCGGCACTGCTGATGACATCGTCAACCTTTGTTCCGTCTATCCATGCCTTTACCTTCGACACATCACCGTCCCAGTATTCACCCACGGAATACGTTGGCTGTGCNGACTCATTATACATCGCCGTATATTCAGGAGCATAACCTTTGACCATGTCATACCTGAAGCCGTCGTAGCCCATGTCATTGAGCAGGAAGTCGAGATACAGTTTCACGTTTTTCTGAACGTTGGCACTGGTATGATCCAGGTCACGACCACCGTCAAAATCTTCGCCCGTATCTGCTGCACCCGTAGCGGTATACCCATTTTTCACACACTCGTCGGTGTTACAGATATCAGCAACGGTCCATGATATAGTATTCCCGTTCCATGTCTCCTCTGCAAGATCCGTCCAGTTCGTCACACCGTTCTTATGGTTTATCACCACGTCTGCAATCGTTGACACACCCTTTACTTTCAACGTCTTTATCAACGAGCGCAGTGCCTCCTCACTACCGAAGGCGCTCTTTTGGTCAAACCAGTATATCGGTAGATAACCCATGTTGTTCGATAAGGTGTTGGCATAGCCTGAAGGTGGCAACCAAACNGCATCGATGTATTTCGCGANGGTATCCGCCTGACTCTCCAGTACCGTCCACTGAGTGTCGTCAAACGAATCCCAATAGAACGTCTGCATCATCACACCGCTTGTCTCAGGCATCGCATTTTCCGTCGCGCCCTTACAAGAAAGAGATAATAACAACGTGGATAAAAGTAGTAATTTTCTCATAATCAGTAATATTTATGGTTTCTGCTGCAAAGTTATAACATTTTGAATTACATGTTTTATAACATAAATCAAAACAGATATTTTATTTATGCAAACGATTACAGATAAGAGAAACAAAAAAACCGCCTGACGACAATCACTTGTCATCAGACGGCGAACCTAATAGTTCTTCTATGAAAAAAAACAAACTTTCTTTACATCATTCCGCCCATACCTGGGTTACCCATTGGCATAGCTGGTTTCTCCTCAGGTTTGTCTACTATCAGACATTCCGTTGTCAGGAACATACCTGCTATAGAAGCAGCGTTCTCAAGAGCTACACGGGCNACCTTGGCAGGATCGATGACACCNGCCTTACGCATATCCTCGTAAGTATCGGTACGGGCATTGTANCCGNAGTCGCCCTTACCCTCGCGNACCTTCTGTACCACTACAGCACCTTCGCCACCTGCGTTGAAGACGATCTGACGGAGAGGTTCCTCGATAGCACGTCTTACGATATTGATACCTGTCTGCTCGTCTGCATTGTCACCCTTGACATTAGAGAGAGCCTCCTGAGCACGGATGTAGGTTGTACCACCTCCGGCAACTACACCTTCCTCGATAGCGGCGCGAGTAGCGCACAGAGCATCGTCAACACGGTCTTTCTTCTCTTTCATCTCAACCTCGCTGTTGGCACCTACGTAGAGAACAGCCACACCACCTGCGAGCTTAGCAAGACGCTCCTGCAGTTTCTCCTTGTCATAAGAACTTGTAGTGTTAGCTATCTCGTTCTTAATCTGGTTGACACGATCCTCTATCTGTTTCTTGTCACCTGCACCATTGACGATAGTAGTGTTATCCTTCGTTACCACAACCTTATCACAGGTTCCAAGCATATCGAGTGTAGCCTGCTCAAGTTTCAAGCCTTTCTCTTCACTGATAACCAAACCCTTTGTGAGGATGGCTATATCCTCGAGCATAGCTTTTCTACGGTCACCGAAACCAGGAGCCTTGACAGCACATATCTTCAAACCACCACGGAGACGGTTTACAACCAATGTGGTGAGNGCCTCTGAGTCAACATCCTCCGCGATAACGAGGAGTGGACGACCGCTCTCGGCTGCAGGTTGAAGGATAGGCAAGAAATCTTTCAGAGAACTGATCTTCTTGTCATAGATAAGGATATAAGGATTCTCCATCACGCACTCCATCTTNTCNGTATCGGTAACGAAGTAACCGCTGAGATAACCACGGTCAAACTGCATTCCTTCTACAACACCGATGTGTGTGTCGGTACTCTTGCTCTCCTCGATAGTGATAACACCGTCTTTGGAAACCTTACGCATAGCGTCTGCCAAGAGCTCACCGATCTCCTTATCGTTGTTGGCACTTACCGTTGCCACCTGCTCTATCTTGTCATAGTTGTCGTCAACCTGCTCAGCTGTCTCTTTGATATGACCNACNACAGCCTTCACTGCCTTGTCGATACCTTTCTTCAGGTCGAGAGGATTAGCACCTGAGGTCACGTTCTTCAGACCCTCTGTGATGATAGCCTGTGCCAAGATGGTAGCTGTCGTAGTACCGTCACCGGCATCGTCACCTGTCTTACTTGCTACGCTCTTTACCAACTGAGCACCCGTGTTCTCGTATTTATCCTCCAGTTCAACCTCTTTGGCTACGGTAACACCGTCTTTTGTTATCTGTGGAGCACCAAATTTCTTCTCGATAACCACGTTACGACCCTTAGGACCAAGTGTCACCTTTACTGCGTTAGCCAACTTATCCACGCCCTTCTTCAGTTCATCGCGGGCTTCTGTATTAAATATTATCTCTTTTGCCATAATTGTATCCTTTATNAAAAATTATTTTTCGATTTTTGCCAATACGTCACTCTGACGCATCATCAGATATTTCTCACCGTCATACTCCAGTTCTGTGCCGGAATATTTTCCATAGAGAATCTCATCACCCTCTTTGAGTACCATCTCCTCATCTTTCGTTCCGTTGCCCGTAGCAACGATAGTACCATGCAGAGGCTTCTCCTTCGCTGTGTCAGGAATAATTATACCTCCAACTTTCTCTTCTGCTGGTGCCGGCTTTACCAGCACTCTGTCTGCTAATGGTTTAATTTTCATAAGTCTATATTTTTTATATGTTTAAATTCANCTTGTCGATGTCTGTCACGANTANTANATACCAAAANNNTGCCAAAACAAAAATTGTGACAGTTTGTCACTTTATTAGTTGATAATTCTTTGCTTCGCAAAGTGCGACGTCCTCGCCATGGCAGACACCAAACAAGTTTGGTCTGCTCATTTGGCTCGTCAGTCGTTGATAATTGAGAATTATTTATTATATTTGCAAGCGGAATGATGGAAGATGAACGATATATGCGCCGTTGTCTGCAGTTGGCAGAGAACGGTAGACAGAATGCGAAACCGAACCCTATGGTGGGAGCGGTGATAGTGGCTCACGACCGTATCATAGGAGAGGGCTACCACGTACGTTGCGGTGAAGGACATGCAGAGGTCAACGCTTTCGCATCAGTGAAAGCGGAGGATGAGAAGCTGTTGCCCGAAGCCACGATATACGTAAGTCTGGAACCGTGTGCGCATTATGGGAAAACGCCTCCCTGTGCCGACCTTATTGTAAAGAAAGGTGTAAAAAGGGTCGTGGCAGGATGTGTCGACCCCTTCGCAAAAGTACAAGGGAAAGGACTACAGAAAATCCGTGATGCGGGTATCGATGTCACCGTCGGGGTACTGAAGGAGGAATGTGAGGAACTGAACAGACAGTTTTTCACTTTTCATCGACATCAACGACCGTACATACTGCTAAAATGGGCACAGACGGCAAACGGNTTNATCGATGATCATTTCCAGCAGGTAAAGATATCCACTCCGTATACGGTCATGCTGTCACATAAACTGCGTGCCGAATACGATGCTATTCTCGTAGGTCGAGTGACAGCGGAGAGAGATAACAGCCGTCTGAACGTGCGACATTGGAGCGGCAGGAATCCAAAAAAATATGTCCTTACCTCTGACATCACCCTCGAAAAACTGATGCAACAGATGTATCAGGAAAATATACAGGGTCTTATCGTGGAGGGCGGCGCTAAGACCCACCGCAGTTTTATCGAGGCCGACCTGTGGGACGAGATACGTGTAGAGACGGGTTCCCTGACCGTTGCCGACGGTACCCGCGCTGCCTCGTTGCCAAATAACGTAGTACTGACAGACAGACAGTTTTTTGACGGTAATATCATCGAAACATATCGCCGAAAAGATTATCGTCAGTAATAAAACACCTTTTTTCTCGTTATAGTATAGATGAGACAGTTGTATTTATCTATGATTATCGTGTTGACCGCTATCCTCGTGGGATGCGGTCCGGATCGTTATGAGAAGAAGGGTGACAAATATTTCGCTCTCGGAGAATACTATGACGCCTCACAGCAGTATAAGTCATCCTACGCCCGTACTCCGCCCAAGGACAGGGATATTCGTGGTAAGAGGGCTCTGAAACTGGCAGAGTCATACCGTCTCATCAACTCACATCAGAAGGCGATAGCTGCTTATCGTAACGCTATAAGATATAANCAGGAGGATTCATGCACTTANCTGAATCTCGGNATGATGNTGCTCAAGAACGGCAGTTATAAGGAGGCGGCAAAGGTCTTTCAGGATGTTATCGACTCGGTACCTAAAACNGAGACGATAGATTATTTGGCACACGAAGGACTGCTGTCGGCACAGGAGGGTATGACNGCGAAGAAAAAGAAGGCGGTATATACCGTNNGNCGCATGGATGTGTTCAACTCGCGCAGGTCGGAATTTTCTCCGATGCTGTATGGCGATGATAACGATATCCTGTATTTCACGTCTACCCGTAACACGGCGCANGGCGATGAACTGAGCGGTATCACGGGAATGAAACCNGGNGATATCTTCTTNTCNCAGAANGATGACCAAGGGAAATGGGGAAAACCNGAAGAGATAACGTCGGGTCTTAACACCGAATACGACGANGGANCCTGTTGCTTCTCNGCNGACGGTAGGGTGATGTACCTCACACAGTGNGTCACCGATCCNAACTCNCCCCGTTATGCCACTATCGTCACGTCAGACAGGTCTGACGCTGCGTGGGGAGCTCCCAAGACNCTTCAACTNACAAAAGATACNNTGTCCAGCTATGCTCATCCCGCCGTCTCGCCCGATGAGAAATGGCTCTACTTCGTTTCCGACATGCCCGGNGGCATGGGCGGTCTGGATATCTGGAGGGTTCGTCTTACGAGCAGCGGTGTAGGTGGNGTGGANAACCTCGGTGCNCCTATCAATACTCCCGGTGATGAGATGTTTCCTACGTTCNGNCCCAATGGAGACCTGTATTTCTCCAGCAACGGTCATGTAGGACTNGGNGGNNTGGATCATATATATCGCACATCCTGACACGGGTGAGGTNAAATGGANGATAGAACATCCCGGTTATCCGTTAAACTCGCAGGGTGATGATTTCGGTATGACCTTCGAGGGTAAGCACAACAGAGGATTCTTCTCCTCCAACCGTAACGACGCGCGTGGATGGGATCATATCTACAGTTTTGAGAATCCCGAGATAATACAGACGGTGAAAGGATGGGTATACGAGGTNGACGGTTATGAGCTGCCTGCCGCCACGGTACGTATGGTAGGTAACGACGGTACAAACCTCAACCTCAGCGTACGTAGTGACGGATCCTTCGAACAGGAGGTACAACCGGGTGTAGACTATGTGTTCCTCGCCTCTTGCAGAGGTTACCTCAACCACCGTGCTGATCTGAGCGTGGATAGTGTGGAGAAATCGAAGGAACATGTGCTGCAGTTCCCGTTGCCCGCGATGAATGTACCCGTATTGATAGACAACATCTTCTATGATTTCGATAAGGCNACGTTACGTCCTGAGTCTAAGACCGCCCTCGATGAGCTTGTAGCTATGTTGAAGGGACATCCTAANATCACCATCGAGTTGAGGGCCCACTGCGATTCTGTGGGTAAGAGCGATTACAACCTCCGTCTGTCGCAGAAAAGAGCNGAGTCGGTNGTGTCATACCTGATACGTCATGGCATCGCTAGTGACAGACTGACACCTAAGGGTTATGGTGAAACAGTGCCAAAGACAGTAAGGAAGCGTCAGGCAGAGAAATATCCATGGCTCAAAGAGGGACAGGTACTCACCCCGCAGTTTATCAGTACCCTGAAACCCGAACAACAGGAGATATGTAACCAGTTGAACNGAAGAACGGAGTTCCTCGTCCTCCGAACAACATATAANATGTTTGACGAGAAGGGCAACCTGAAACAGTTGCCGAAGAAGCAGGAGGAAANGGAGGAAGAAGAGTTTGAAGACGACATCTTTTTTAATTGATAGTCAATAATCAAGAANTAAAAAAAATCTCCGCGACTCAATGTCGTGGAGATTTTTTTGTGGGCGTTGACGGATTCGAACCGCCGACCCTCTGCTTGTAAGGCAGATGCTCTAAACCAGCTGAGCTAAACGCCCGAGAACCT
>Ga0065708_1000030_pt1 | contig 55669 bp, 41 predicted proteins | sample Hoacrofraction12_2_FD_59095 | JGI IMG/M metagenome (GOLD analysis project Ga0065708, IMG submission 59095) | Hoatzin crop microbial communities from Cojedes, Venezuela, sample from fiber fraction 12 v1 | ecosystem: Host-associated > Birds > Digestive system > Esophagus > Crop | place: Venezuela... | reverse complement strand
TCTTGCAACGTTTGGAACGAGCCAGCCGACATACTTCTATCGGTTTGGAATCAATACAAAAGAAATCTTCTGCTCCATCTATTTCCATCGCAATACGCTTTCTTATGGTGTTGCAAAGTTCATAGGTCTGTTTTCTTCTGTCGTTATATTGACGGCGGGAAATGAGGTTTGGTATGTCTTTCTCGTACCCTTTCAGTTTGGCAAACAGTAGGCACTCGCTATCAATGCCCATGGCCTCACTGACTAAGGACAAGGATACTACTTCCAAGTCGCTAAATCTCGGAACTACACCTCGACGAGGGATATTTCCCTTATCATTTACCAAATCTTTTGAGAAATGCTTGCATATCTCAAGTATTCTTACGAAATTTGCATACAAGTTGTGCATAGGAATGTCTAAACTTAATGTTTTGAGCACCACTAAGTTACAAAGAATATTCCATATGCGCAACTTTTCTTTCATCTATTTTGGGGATTTATTTTAATTCCGCCAACGGGTAACAATACTCTTTCCACACTGTTTATAATAATATTATGAGTAGACCTTCAACATTTCGTTGCATTTTTGCTACCGAATTATCCCATTGATTTTATCGCAAACGTCTATTTTTATAACACAATTTGTTTAATTCCATGATTTACACGAAATCTATTTTTCGAGATTTGATTTTATATTTTTGCACATTATATGTGTGTAAACATATTACATTTCTGAATCAGGGAAGAACTGCATTCACTCAGATTATGTCGCTCATGACTCATACATCAATATTAGTTCAACAAATGCGCAAGATATATAAAAATATGTATATCAAGCCATTACTGCCCCGTTAAAGTGGACGGATCGATCTTTGGAATTGTTGAAATATAGTCTTTTATGAACAGTTTAGAGGGTGCGACGATTTGAATTTGTAATTTTGCAGTCAAACACAATGACTGCACATGAACAGAAACAAATACGTATTTGCCCAACTGGTAGAGTTTATGAACGGCGACAAGTTCCGCTATCTTGTTGATAAATATGACGGCAACCGGTATGTCAAGCACTTCACATGCAGGAATCAACTTCTCGCATTGATGTTTGGACAGCTAAGCAATCGTGAGAGTCTTCGAGACTTGATTGTGGTTTTGGGGGCTCACCAATCCAAGTGTTTCCACTTGGGACTTGGCCGCAAACCGATAGCCAAAACGACTTTCGCATCAGCTAATCAGAACCGAGACTATCGCATATTCGAGGAGTTCGCTTTCTACATGATGGAGCAGGCAAGGAAGAAGCGTGTCACTGACATACTCAAGCTCGGAGGCAACGTGTATGCGTTTGACTCGACGACAATACCGCTGTGCCTTTCGGTCTTTGGGTGGGCTAAGTTCCGCAAGAAGAAAGGCGGTGTCAAAGCTCATGTGCTCTATGACGTGGAGGCACAAGTCCCGGCCTATTACCATATCACTACGGCCTCGATTCACGACTCCAAAGTGATGCCAGAAATCCTTTATCAGACAGGCGCTTACTATATATTCGATCGAGGGTATAACAACTTTAAAGAACTGTACCGCATACAGCGGGGGTATGTCAGTTGAACTGTGTCAAGCGCCCATTGCTTGATTGATAACAGACAACGTGAGCCTGATTCTCTTTTGGGCAAGACAGGATGGGGCTCAAAGCCCCATTCGGTCTTTCTGATAACCGCGTAACGTTTCACCGTCATCTCTTTTGGGCGCTGCAAAGTTACATAATTCTGAACCTGTCTCCAAACTTTATGGCCAATTGTTGCGCAGTCAGCCCCCAATTCGAGACGGGCATTGTCCATTTCTTGCGGATGTTGCGGTACGCCAGCCAGACGAGCTTGAAGAGTGCGTCGTCATTGGGGAAGGCGCCCTTTGTCTTGGTGACCTTGCGGACTTGGCGGTGATAGCCCTCCACGGCGTTGGTCGTGTAGATGATTCGGCGAATGTTGGCGGTATACTGGAAGTAGCGGCTGAGCAGCTCCCACTTGTCGCGCCACGACTTGATGACGATGGGATATTGCTCGCCCCATTTCTCCTCTAGTTTGTCAAGCCCTGCCTCAGCCTGCTCGCGGGTCTGGGCGGCATAGACCAGCTTGAGATCCTTTAGGAACTCCTTTTGGTGCTTGCTGCCCACATACTTCACCGAGTTGCGTATCTGGTGGACGACGCAGAGCTGCACGTCGGTCTGAGGGAACACGCTCTGGATGGCNTCGGGAAAGCCTGTCAGGCCGTCCACGCAGGCGATGAGGATGTCGCGCACGCCGCGGTTCTGAAGGTCGGTCAAGACGCTCAACCAGAAGTTGGCGCCCTCGCTCCTCGAGACATACATGCCTAGGACGTCCTTGCGGCCGTCGCGGTCCAATGCTAGGACGTTATACACCGCGCGGGAAACCGTGGAACCGTTGTCGTCGCGGACTTTGTAATGGATGGCGTCCATCCACACNATAGGATATACCTCGTCAAGCGTGCGGCTGCGCCATGCCTTTATCTCCGGCCACACCTTGTCGGTGATGTTGCTGATGGTCTCGGCGCTGATGCGGCTGCCGTAGTTCTCCTCCAGAAAGCGGCTGATGTCGCGCACGCTCTGCCCCGTGGCGTAAAGGCTGATAATCTTGTCGGAAAGCCCCTCGGCCAGGATCGTCTCGCGCTTGCGGATCGTCTCGGGGGNGAACGTGCCGTCACGGTCGCGCGGCGTCTCGACCTCGACNGGGCCATACTCCGTCTGGACGCGCTTGGGCATCTTGCCGTTGCGGCGGTTGCTGCTCCCAGATGTCTTTCCTGACTGCAGATGCGAGTCCATCTCGCCCTCCATCGCAGCGTTCAGAAAGTCCTCCAGCACACGGTGGAATGCGCCATCCTTGCCAAACAGTGGCGTGCCACTCTTGAATTGCTCTTTTGCCTGAGATAGCATCTCGGCATACTCTTCTTGTGTCATTTGCTAAATCGTTTTGTCGCTGATATAAATAACAGCGGGGTTATAATTTTATTGTTTAGCTTTGACACTGTTTAAATGACACCCTCTACAGCGGTTGGAGTCATTCTTTGTTGTTAGAGCCAAGAGGAATCTACAGTACAAGTGCGTGAAGTGGAAACGCAGGTTGCCCGAGAACGTTCTCACGGATGCCGAGATTAATCTAACCATTTACGAGAGTCACAAGGACTATCCTAAGAATCTGAGACTGGTCAGATACTACGATGAAGAGCAGGATCGAGAGTTCCTTTTCTTGACCAACGCGATGCATCTAACAGCCCTTCAAGTGGCTGACTTGTATAAAAAACGGTGGCAGATCGAGTTGTTCTTCAAATGGCTGAAGCAGCATTTGAAAATCAAGAAATTCTGGGGCGTTACAGAAAACGCAGTCAGGATTCAAATCCGCGCTGCCATCACCGCCTACTGCCTCGTGGCAATAGTTCAACATGATATGCAACTGCAACGTTCCACATACGAAGTACTGCAGACCCTCAACATCTCACTAACGGACAAAACGCCCCTCCGAGATCTGTTCGATAAGACTTATTTCAACAATGTCACGGATCGATTTGGTCCCCTGATTCCGGGCCTATTTGATTAAATATTTTGAACGTCCCATTTTAACGGGACACTTATGATATCAAGTATATACTGAAATCCGCACGGGATCACATGAATATCAAGAAGGACTGATATATAACATGAATTTGTTAGAATGCCTACCTTTTGAACATTATATTTTATCGTCCACTATAGCTAACATCCTTTTAAAGGAAATAGGTTTGCGACCTTTACAATACCAATTAAGTGCCCAAAGAACGAACACTGAGTCGTTAGATCTATCCTTTTTTACAGTAAATGCTGTTTATTAAACAGATCTCTTATAACAATAGGTTCCATTTGTTTTAAATCTTCAGACTGATTTTCCGCGATAGTAAGTCTATTGATTAAAAATACGATATTATCCATTTTTAGAGGCAATGGAGAAATGAAATTTAATAATGTATTTATCACTAACTCCCTATCAGAACGAATTAATATTTTGGGAACATCTTTGTTATTATCCAGAAATTTTATCAACTTATCAGACAATTTTGAGTCTATAGTATGTATTCTCAAATGATTTTTCAGCATTGCAGACCAATCACCTTTACGGTAATTTTTATAGGCGATTGTTGAAAAGATTTGGTTCATAGCTCGTTCACTAGTTTCTAGTGTTGCATAAATACCGTTCAACATTCTGGACTCGTCTGTACATTCATTCCACCATTGTTCGTCTTTGGTCTTATAACGCAAATCATGTTCTACTTCATGCCATCCCTCTGACAAGACAGTACGCAACTGTATTTCATAAGTTGAATCTATCAGTTCTATTTCGAAGGTAGGATTAAATATCCCATGCAGATGTCGTTTTAAATTTTCTGCATCATTATCGTCCATTCTGAATACAAGATTTAATCTTGTAGGCATAAATATTTTATCGGTAAGATTGTCAAAAGCCCTATTCTTCTCTTGATATTCCTTAAGTTCCTTTTGCGAATCAGAATCACTTAAGTAATACTCACTATTATGAAGATGCTTATTTATTATATCGACATCATCTAAAAAATAAAAGACAATTCTTATACCAATTATATCTTGCATCTTTTCACCTTTCTGCTTATATCTTGACGCTTTTAATTTCAACTTACGAGATATTGATGTATCATCTTTCTGGCGTGCAAAAATACGATAATATATGCCGGCATTATCGAGCATTTTCTTGAGATTCTCCACAAGAGGGTTAATAATATACAACAATTCATTCATATTTTTTTTCGTTATAAAAATTTATACCGTCTTTGGTTATATAAGATTTATCCCCATCTGTCTTAATATATTTTTTTGTCGTTGCCATTTGAAATGTTTTTTTGAAAATTTCATGATCTATTGTATCCTTAATTCTTGAAATCATTTTCATTTTCGGCGTTTTTTCATCAACTTGGAAATACAATCTGAGTAAGTCAAGCATATATCCATCATCACTTTTTTCATTTGACACATTAACGTCTACCACGAAATCATCTATAAACGAAGAATTACTTAAATCTGTGCATCCATAAAATCCACAATTATTATTGTTTCCATCCTTGTCGCAAGATTTAAACCTGCAATTAATAAAAGCACAATCATTTATATGGTTAAAATCAAATGTACAATCAATAAAATCTATATTTGAAAAGCTGCAATTTTTTATTGGATATTCCTTAGATCCCAATTTAACACCTTCCAAACTTCTACCATCTAATGATATATTAGAATAAAAATGAGAATTATGGTCTAACAATAGGACGTCACTCCAAAATTCTAGTATTTTATTTAAAGTACACCTTTTATCTAATTTGAGCCAAAAATTATTCCGAGACTCATCGCTAAAAATAGAAGCCGCCACAATAGATTTCTCTAACATACTATAGGAAGCTGCCCTTAAAAAATCTGTATAAAAATCATCATATTCATCTGTTATACTATACATCAAGAAAATACCTAAAATAAAATCATTAATAAAACCTATACTAGTATCGTTCTTCCTATCTAGGAAAGCATGATTCGCCAATGCGTTTGACAAACTTTCTACATTTCTTTGAGGGGTTGCTTTATCTTTTAACAATTCGTTAGAAGTCTCCATGAATGTATCTTTCAAATCAGAACGAGAACAAGAAGACATATCAAATCCCGCAAAATAAGCTGCTAATCGACGTAAAATTATTACCTGTTCTTCTTTGTTAAAAGGCAAATCTTGTCTTACGATCTCTCTATCCAATATAGACTCTATGTAATGCCTTATTAAGGAATCACTATGAACAGCTTTGAGAAATGTTTTATCATCCAGATATCTTAAGTACCCTAATAATACCGGATTTGATATTTTTTCAAAATTAGAAGGCAGCTTGGCAATTCTGTCTTTAGGTAGCCAATCGTTAATACTTGGCGTTTGCAACTGATAACGTGATATTTTAAAATTGTAGCCTTTTTCCTTTAACTGAGTATACCATTCATAAAAACTCTCCCCTGCAAATATCGCTGTTTTTCTAGTTGTCAAAATTACTTTTGCATTGTCCATCAACAATTCTGCGATTGTTGACAACATGGTCTCAACTTTTTCAAATTTTGCATCCATTTGACCATTATCAAGGTCTTTACTTAAGAGTTCATCAAATCCATCAATTATTAAAGGTATATATCCACGCTTTATGTTGTACAAGACTATCTCGCTATCCAATCTCACCTTAAAATTCTTATCTATCTGGGAAAGTAATAGATAACGAAAATTTGAAGCCGATCTATCTTTGGAAAGTTCCATAAAGAACGGGCGAACATTCTCTGTGACATTCTCATAATCTTTTAGTATTTCATAAACTGTAGAAGTCTTGCCAAAACCGGCTCCAGCTTCAATGATTATTAGTTGGGGTGATGTTTCTTTAAGATCTGCCCTAATATCATCAAGAAGTCCTATTTCCTGTTTCTTTTCTTTAAAATCACGTTCGCAATTATATGGAATTTCTATATAGCTATACTTCTCACTGTCATCATTGACACCCTGGGTGACATAAGCCCGCATAATAGATTTAGCGTATTCTTCATACAGAATTTTTATACGAGAATTTGTTTCTTTAACTTGAAAAAACCAATTAAACAGATAATGCTCTATTTCTTCAATGTTTTCTTCATTACAAATCCTTACAGCATATCCAGCTTCTGAATAGTTTTTTCTTTCCTTTTCAATTTCGTTATCACAATCCGCGGCTAATTTTACTATTTCAACGGCAGGATACATACTTGTCCCAGATGAAAAGATCATATACCTCTCGTCTTTATCAGAAGCCACATCATATCCATATTTAGTGAAAAGTTCTATTAATTGCTCCTTGTTCATCATATAATCAAACTTGATTTCTATCCTTTATTTCTCATATAATTACCTTTGGGGCACTTTTACGAAACAACAATGTAAAGCATTTTTGACATCTTCGCAAAATACCACATATAAAATCTCTTCTTTTTTTTAGCATCGCATTCCTAAATGCCCCAAGTACACATCTAAGGTTTATATTATATTTATGCCTATTGAAAAACCAAAAACCGATGTGCATCGTGTGGTTTTTTAGATCTTTTCTCAACTCGACGCATTTTTCATAGTTGATTTTGTGCTTTATAATCTTTTTCATCTCCGAATAGTACAATTTATCGACTTCGTCTTCTGGCGTTTTTTTTAAAAAATCGTTATACCATTCTTCAACTTGACACCACGCTTTTACCTTCTGGTCATAATATTCACTGGAGGAAACATGTTGGTCGCTATAGCGAAGCTTAAATCCTGGACGACGCTGTATATGGGCAATTCCATGTTTCTCCGCAGCCATAAAAGCCGTGAGATAATCACTATGCCATCCAACTGGAGCATTATAAAAACCTCCTTTTTCCTTCAACGAGGACGTGCGGTAACAATAGTCTCCCAATATCGATCTTCTATTGTTCCAAGAATGCCAAATTAGCGAATACACACTCTCCCATTCTGTAGCAGAATGTCTGATACCCGTTATTTCAGATCTTTCATTGATTTCAACGGTTTGGGTTTGATAGACATCTAATTCTGGATATTTTTCTATCAACGCCACATAATCCTCCAAACAATAGTCAAATAGCATATCGTCATCACCCATGCAAATTGTGAATTCTCCCGAAGCGTGTTTCAAACATTCGTTCCAATTCCCAACCAAATTGACAGCACCATAGCCCTTCTCATTCTTAAAATATTTGATTCTGGAATCCGAATAAGATGAAACAATTGAATCCAAGTCTTCCGGCGAAGCGTCGTTAACGATTATTATCTCAAAATCCTTATACGTCTGGGCAAGGATGCTGTCGATACACTCACGCAAAAACTTCGCCTTAAAAGCTGGTATTAAAATGCTAAATATCATTGTTTTTATGGCTAATAACAAACTCTTCTATAAATTATAGAACTCCATTACATACTTTTGAGGAACAATATCGAAGTATCATTTTTATTTTACGTCTTATCCTTGATCTTATCGAGCAGTACAAATAAAGCCGTAGAACATCCACCTTAAATTGTGGACCATTTTTATAGAGAAGCCAACAACAACGATGTTGTCCGTCCCATATTATATTTTGAGAACCACACACAACAATATTCTTTTGATGTGTGTCTCCGTTTTCTTCAAGCGATTTTATTAATGCATCAACACGACTACGCGACATTAAATTGCTTCCCCAAACTTTCTCGTTATATTTTACATACTCATCATAAATGGCAGGATCTCTACTTTCTATATACTTATAAGGCAAAGTATCTGAAAGAGGTACCAAATCCCCATTTTGAGATAGTTGCCTAGTTATACTACCAACAGGTATAGAAACGAACTCCCAATTACCTATTAAATTGGGTTCTATTACAGTCCAAGCGAACTGATCATCAATATGCACACGTTTATCATCAAGCATTCTTATTCCCGCATATTTCTTTCGAACAACTGCATTCGGATGAATATTCCAAAAAAAACGCTGAAGACACATAACACGAGGACCTGTCATCAATAACCCCTCCCATATAGCAGGGAAACAGATGATTCTCTCCAAACGATGAGCAAAAGAAAAACCAGAAAATTTAAATCGTTCAGGATCAATCTCTAAATCCTGAATCGGTTTTAATAAACTTGATCGCACCGCGAAACACGTACCTGCCACGAAAAAATAGTTTTTGATAGTTGAAAATCCTAACTCTTCTAAAGTTTCATTTACCATGTTACTCTTATGAATTGGATCTTGCACTATGAGATTTTTTGCAGCAATCAAACCTATACCTTTTCTCTTGTCTTTCAAATCTCTAATCGCCTTGTGGACAACAAATGCGCCAAGACACCCTTCAAATAGGTTTAAAAACCACATACGTTTTCGGAAATATTGACAATAAAGGAATGTCTGGAAACGTTTTGTTCCCTTCGACTGCAACTTAAATACTACATCATAATCATCAAGCGATACCGTATGTAATGCTTGAATAAAAGGCCACACATCATATCCCAAATTCTCACTATAGAGGATCTGTACATCTGGTTTAAACTGACGTACTGACATTAACGTCTCCTCATCGTAATGTCCATCCATAACAGTTACAACAAGGCTGTATTTATACGGTGAAAGGTTCTTCAGATATTCACATATCTCTGGCCAAGCCTCCATATAATAAAGATGGAGGATAACCAAAATGCGAGCGTTCTTCTGCTGTTTTATCAAACGAGCATATAGGATTTGTCCTAATTTACGTTTTAGACTCCTTCGTCTTGAATTTATATAATATTTATTCTGCATAAGTTGCCCTTCAATTTCAACATTAAAAACGACATGAAATTCTATTATACTTACACATCACTTAAGAATGTCTTGGTATATGTCATCTCTATTTCGCTTTAACACATCATAAGAGTAATGGGATTTAACAAAGGCATTTGCACCTTTTGTAAAGCGTTGTCTCAACACTGGATCTTGAAGCTTTTCTATATCACTAACAAATTCTTCAGGATCATCAGTTATAAAGCATTCTTTTCCGGATGTAAACGGCAAACCTTCAACACCGACCGAAGTAGTAACAAAAGGGACGTTCATCGTTGCGGCCTCTAAAATTTTCATTCTTATTCCACTTCCAACCGTTATAGGGACAATCATCGTTGTCCCAGAAATTGCAGCATTCAAATCGGGAACAAAGCCAAGAAATTCTATATTTTCATATCGCTCAAGAAATTCTTTTTTTGTAGAATTTTTCCAGTTTCCGATTATATTTAAATGAAATGTACCATCCTTAGACAATAATCCTTTCCAACAATTATCAAGAAACCAAAGAATACCAGTTTTGTTAGGTAAATGTACCTCAGGGCCTACAAATGTTAATGTGGTATATCTCTCTGGAGCTGTTTCTTTTGGTTGGTCAGTGTCAACAATAGCCAACGAAGCATATATAGGCTTCGTTACCCCGTTTTTCACTAATTTTTCTTTGTCAATCTCAGATAACGTAATAATTGCGTCATATTTATTAAGCAGTCCTATTTCGATTATTTTATTTACTTGAACTGCCGTATCACGGTATAAATTAGTACCTATTTCTGCAAGTTCCAATTCATTTCTCACATAACGTATTTCATGGTGTACGAAAATTTTTTTTACTTTTTGCGGCAAGACACAAACCAACGGAAGCATTGCAAAATGTTCAATTTGGACAGCATCTATTTTATAATCGTTAATTATTTTGCATATATGTTCTAAAAAAGCTTGAGGATACTGGTCGCAAGAATACTTTCCACTAAAGGGATCACGTTGCGGCTTTGTAGGAACAGTACCAATTGCCCTTATTATTTTTTTCGCACCTCTAATCCACAAAGGTCGCTTAACTGGGAGTGCGCGATGAGCCACATAGGGAATGACTTTAATGTTGCCAACTATATTTTCGAAAGCTGCTATCTCTTGTGTATTAACATTATCATCATAAACTTTATACGTCAGATATAGATTTCCCATATCATTCATGCACCTGATACCATTATAAATAGCTTGGTGCCCTCCACTAGTCAAAGGATATGGCAACCAAGGTTCAATTAAAAGAATATTTTTCATTTTATTTACATTTATTTCAGCAGATATTCTCTTTTAAAAAAAGAAAAGAAGCCTTCTTCATATTTTCTCTAATTAGGTTTACTGTTTCCCAATCCCGGCGCTCACGTTCATCTGAGGTAAGACTAAACATCTTTAGCACGGAATCAAATCGCGCATTCCCTCGGAATTCATTTTTCAACAAAACGTAGGGCTTGTTAAAAATAATAGAGAACAACAATCCGTGAAAAGAATCCGTTACAACCATGTCTGCATCATCAAATGACCGTAACCACTGTTCTATTGCCACCGGTCTATCTTTATCAATTGACAAGAGAAATGGTTTCAAATTCTTTTCACTTGCAATATTGTTTATAAGTTTATCTTTTATTTCCGACTTATCCAAAATATAGCAAAACATGTTTCCTTCGGATTTTCGTGTATTGGTATTCTTAATTAGTCCACGATAATCTTCCTTATCCAACAACATTGTCGGGTCTAGCACAAAACACGCTTCAGGTTGTGTCCATCCATATTCGTTCAATAATGTCAATCCACTGGATTCCCTTACAGATACGGCTCTAAAATTTTTATATAAAGCTCCCAAAAATGAGCGCTCCTCTTGAGTAAGTTCATTTTCGTCTGTGCCGAACGACACGCCATAGGCTACACGCGGCGCACTTGTATCTTTTAAAAAGTCAAAGAAATATGTGGATATACCATGAGGTTTTGCTATTTTTTTTCTCCATACTTGATCGGAACCGACGACATAAACGTCATACCCGTTTATCGCCCTTAACTCCTCCTTACTTTGGAACACCTTAGTGTGAGGGATATATCGATTTTGGAATTTTTTAGCGTAAACGATACTGCGATTATATTTCATCTTTATAGATATCGCAGGAAACAACGGAGATTTCTTCCTATACTTTATCATTCTGAAAAGTTGTCTTGCTGCATTCTTAAGCAAAGGTATTGTCTTAACTTGTACATTAAAGCGTAAATTAATATGCTCCACTTCATGTCCCATGTCTTGTAATACTTTTACCAAAGCATACCTCTGCAAGTTGCCTCCAAAATTGTTATCAAGTGGAAGATTAAGTAATGCGATTTTCATTGCCTAATTAACTTTTTAATCTTATCTATATGCCCAAAACAAATCATCGACAATAAAGATGATTTATTTACGAGCCATACCGCACACATTGAAGTAAAAACATTTAAAGCAGTCATTGGAACACCATAAAGTAACTGAGAAAACCATGCTGTGGGACGTCCCAAGGTAGACAATTTTAATAAGTAATCCCCTATATCATAGAATTTTGACAAGAAAAAGAAATGTACAATATAAAGTTCGCATGTTTGTGTTCCAATTACAACCAATTTATCACCAATTACGTGCTCTTCAAGTAACTTTGCTATGTTTAAGCAAAGTACGATTCCAAATAATGGTGAGACTGGTAAGACATTATTTATTGTTGGATGAATCGTAAGACAAAAGTAGTATATTATGGATATTGATAGTGCATACTGATTGATGATATACCTCAACCAAACATCTTTCCTCTTAAAGAACCAGCCTAGAATAAAGAACACATATAAATTTAAATGACTTAAATCAATGATTTCGGAAAAGATGTAGTCCCCAGATATCCTATTGTGTATTTTTGTAAATAAAACAAAAAAACACAAAACGAAACACTTAGCGCAAAAACAACGCCATGAAAAGATGATGTCAAAAAACATTTAGAGTAGTAAATATTAGACAGCCATTCTTCAACTGTTGCATAATCATATTTCGCATTATCAAAAATTTCCTTGGCCGGAACATACCCGGAAGCTGTTGTCACCACACAAGGTGTATTCATACTTCGAAGATAAGCGCTCAATTCTTCCCAGTAAAATTCTTCAGGACTTGACGCGTTTACCGTATATAGATATACATAATCTTCGGTATATTTACGGGGAGACAGAATTTTTTATACGTTTCAGGATTTACCAAGAATGTGGGGTCAATACAACGCGTTGCAGGAATGCTTCTTTCATTACAAATCTCAAGTCCATTTTTTTCCCTCACTGATACAGCATCAAAGTGCCCCACTAATTCACGGAAACGCTTTTCATCAACGCATGGAAATTCATTAAATCCAAAACTCACAGCATAAGCGATTCGCTTTGTTTCCTTATTTCCGAAATTCAGATAATAAATTTCTTCTTCTCTATTTTCTAGCGAACGAGCCCACACTTGGTCACTGCCCGTTATGTATACATCCGCCTTAGGATAGTTATGCTGAAGATACTCTAAATTATAAAACGGCTTTTTCGAATATTTTATATACCGGTTCCTGAATGCGATAAAATTTCTCTCTTTACGCTGCTGTTCTATTTTTGAAATCTTCTTTTGAGCATACAATCCACAACACCTTAATCCGCTTTTTATCGTCTCTTTCAAACGTACTTTAAGCGGTTGAGGGCGTTTTATTCCGAATCTTACAACGAAAGCATCATGACCCAGATCGCGCAAATACCGTTGTAACGCAAACGTCTGAATAATTCCGCCGTAATTATCGAACTGGTTCCAAAGAGTTATTATTCCGATTTTCATGCAACCTTCTGAAACTTGTCAAATTTTGAAAACTAACACATCATTAAATCGAGCCTAAAAGAAATTCTTTAATCCTCTCCTCTGTTGCCGTATATGGGTTGTCGCATAAATAAATCAACACGGCTTTTAGTGACTTAAGTTCCTCATTTTCGATGCTCTTATCGCGAAATAATTTCTTTAAATCATAGTTTTTCTCTATTGTACTCGATTTCGTAAGTCTTTTAAATTGTTCTAGGTCTGATGGCAAATTGTAATCAGACATTGAATGTCCTGAATTGCATATTTCGAGTATGAATCTCTCCATCGCAGGATTTACCAAGATGAAATAATGTGGTTTATTTGACACTTTCTTAACGATTAAATGCTGTGTCTGGCTTATAATTGCAGCGTCTTTAGAGTATGTCGCTTGCTTTTTATCATTGTCTATAATACCTACAGCGAATCTATTCTGAAATTTCCTCCCCATCGTATGTGACACACTTCCACATCCTTTATGATGACTGGGATAGGCGTCCAGAAGAACTGAGGCCATAAGTGTTTCGACATGACATTCTGGCATAATTTCATCTATTTTCTTCATTTTCGGCAGGGAGAATTGTAGATAGGTTAAAAAATGCATCGATTCCATTGTCAAATATCCTTTGTTTATCACTTTCTGTTGCGGTCAGGATATTATTCCCTTCAGGAGTTTCATCAATCAAGAATAAATTGAAATCATATTTTTCCTCTAATATTGACGTCAGGACATAAGGACTGTGGGTTGCGATGAATAAGGTATGTTGCTTATTATCTATGAGATTGAGAAGCATCCATTTGATTAAATCATCCTGTGTGACAGGAAAAAGATTCTCTTCCGGCTCTTCCATAAAAATGTCACAATGATGATTTACGGCGTAGCGAGAATATATTTCTCCTATTTGTTTCAATTGTTCTTGCGTGGGGCGATATCTCCTATCGTCGTCAACAAGATTGTCTACAACAATCTTCTCATTAGCGAGATAATTCGGCATCTTTTCCAAAATAATTTTTTCCAGCAATCGATTCAATTCTATCCGCCTATTTACTCCTTCAATTTCTTCTACTTTCCGAGATGGATTCGTTATATAAGTTAGATGGATAAACAACGGTATCAGCGATTGCAGTCCGCTGGAAGCTTCCTTCATCGATAACGTTTTTTCTTGCCCTATGCTTATCTTGTCTTTTTTGTTTTTTCATCATAGGCGTAACTTACGCCAAGATTCAATATTTTCTGATTATTTGTAACGGATTTTCTGGCTTCTTCCCAATCAGACAAGAATCCCTGTAAATTAGTTCCGCCAAAATTTACTTCATACCAATTAGGGACAACGCCGACTACGATTCTTTCGGCAGGAATATAACTAATCTTTGAACGTACATATTCCCATTTCTTTTCAGTCCAATGATATGTGAATTTTCTTTCGGAATGCACATAGCGAAAAGTCATATAGTCGGACGCGTATTCTATAACTGTATTTTCTTTTGCATATCCCGTCAAGCGATAGTAGGCAATCAAACGTTCCATAAAACCTTTTTCGCCCGTAAGGAATTCATCGTCTTGACTCACAGCTATCTTTTTCTCTATCCATGAGCAATAACTTGCCACTTTCAGCAAACAACTCTTGCCGGTGCTTTGCGGGCCGATAATCACATTAAGTTGCTTGAGCTCAACGTCTGCTGATTTTATTGGTCCAAAATTGTATATCTTAATTTGCTTCATCGTTATAAATGTCTCTTAACAAAACGTGTCACCTTCCTCCACATTCTTTTCAGCAAATTCGGCTTTTTAGGTTGCATCCGTTTCAAAACAACAGAAATAGCTTTCAATCCTTTTTTATGATAGAGCGTCCAAAAGAGGTTTACATTTGTACTGATTTTTGGACTTCTTACCAAAGCAGGATTGCCAGCCAATGCCTCAGAATATGTTGCACGAATATGATTTACTTTCAGTAATTCAAACAGCTTTCTGCCTTTTTCGGTATTCACCAGCACAAGACTAGTTCCTTTGTCATCATCAAATTCCGGATGTGTTTTCCAAATACCCCAGAAGTCACCCAAGGTAATGTCACTTCCACATTTTCCGGATTTTGCAGGACAAGCATAACAGGAAGGACGAAGACCCATATCTTTCAAGAAATACCTCATAAAGAGATTCTCCGCCATTGGTTCATAGAACAGTTCTTCTGGTTTTTGAGGCGGTGAAACCGAATTTTTGTCGCCCTCAGAAGGCGACAATTTGGCGGCAAAACCGTATTTTTTCCAGCCGTTACGTTTGTCTCTAAAGTTAACCTCCAGTTCATGGAGGTAGCCTTTAGAGACATTGGAAACCGTATTTTTTCCAGCGACGCACTTCGTGCGTATTGTTTCTTCTAAATAATCACGCCAGACCTTAGGGCTGGGCACGCCATGACATACCACGTCCACCGTCAGCAAACTTTCATATTCCTTGCCGAGAAAGCGCTTCAGTCCCGCTACTTGACAAGATGTCCCGGAGAACAAAACCATTCGTTCGTTCTTTAAATGATCTCTGATTTCCGTGAACGCATTTTCAATCCTGCTTTGTAAATATTTCGAACCTCTAAATTTCTTGAGGTCATCCAAACTATCTACTCCGATATGACGGACTTCCATATTTTCATCGAAAGCAGCGCCATAAACCACCCCACCCTGTGCAATAACGGCATGTGCAAGTTCTGTAAACAAACCTCCTGATGAACTTTGTCGTCTTAATTCTTCATCCTTCGATTTTGCCGCATACACATCAAGCGGTTGCCGAGGTTCATTCTGATGAATAACAGGACATACTTTTTCACATCGACCACACTCAATACAAATATCAATATCTACCAACGGATAGCGAAACCCTTGTTCGTCTTCTTCGAACGAAAAGCACTGTTTAGGACACGCTTGCACGCATGCCGCGCAACCACAGCATTGGGTTTTATCCGTAATTCGTATCATCGACAGAATTCTATAACTTTTTCAATAATCGATATAAATCTATATTATTTTTTTCTTTTCCTATTGCCGTCACATTAAAAATTGGCAGCCGAGAGAATAATATATTTTCTTTTAAGTCTAACTTACTCAAACCTACATCAAAAGGTAATAGTTCGTAAAATGCATCTTTGTTTTTATACTGCATGAGTGCGTTCTTTTCATATCTGCTATTTTGCTTTGTTTCTTTTTTGCTCTTATATTTAAAGAATGTTTGAGATAAAAGTTTTTGAGAAACAATAATTCCCACAAAATTATATTTTCTAGCATCGAAATCTCTAAAATTATCCAATCTGGAAACCACTCTTACACAAGAAATCGCTATTTGTAATTCTGCTTTTTTGAAATTAGCCTCAGTATGTTTAGACTTTAATTCTACGAATACGATATATTTTTTATTCTCATCATCAACAATGTATATACCATCACATTCATGTCGCATCTTTGGTTTATCATCATTCTTCTTATATATGCAATGTACTTCTTTTAGAATTTTCGGATCTATGGATACGACTCTCTTTGAATGGGCAATGAAACATGCAGATTTTACATATTCGCTGTCTTGGCCATCTATCAGGACTTGACATCCTCCGGAATATTCCTCAAAGAAACTTTTTTCATAAATTGATGTCAGGTGCTTATACATCGTATTCATTTTCTTCTAAGAAATTGTCAAATTCAAAATTCTTTTCAATTAAATTCGAGAACGAATCAAATGGAATTCCATCTCGTAAAGATTGTTCTTCTATTACCACTTGACCTTTCTCATTATCAAAATTAAAATAATATGCACTTAATTTGCTTCTGTCTAATGTTAATGAGTTTCTATGGCGAAATTTCTCACAATATTCTTGATAAAGTTCCGGTTTCTCTTTTTTAACATCATCCAAAATCAATAATTGATTTATCCTATTGATGAAATAATCACCATGAGTTGTTATTTGCATCTTTGCGCCTTTATTAATGCACGAAACCAATAAATCTGCTATAGTCTTTTGAAACATTGGATGCGCATGTGCTTCTGGCTCTTCGATGCATACGGATTGAAATTTCATGTGTCTTGGATTCTTCATCCACATCATAAGTGGGAACATTTCTTTTATAGATGATGCCGCAGCCGAAATTGGCATTTGTCTTCCTTCATTCAATTTAATAAACACGCCTTCCGCATCATTTATAATTTCACCATTTAACAACCTTCTTATATTTTGCTGAAAAAATTGCTCATCGAGATCTTCCTTATCTGCTGTCATTGCATAATGCAGAATATAATCATAGTCTTTAAAAAAACTTGAATACATTCCTATCTTTGATAATTCAGATGCCTGACTAGAGGCCATATTTATCAGCGAGGCTCTTCCCGGTGGAAAGATAAAAGAACGAGTAACCCTTTCTCCGAGAATCAATTCGCCAAGCATCATGGATATCCAAACATATATCTGATAATTTCTTATCTTATCTAATTTAGAAAGCGTTGTAGTTCTATTAATATCATTTACAATCAAACGACCAGACACAATCTCTATTTCTGAATTGGATTGTCCGTCCCCCTCATATTTTATATTAAATATCTCGGGGGCATCTGCTAACATAAATCTCACTCGGCATTGGAAACCTTCATACCCCAACAATCCTGCAAAGAAAGACGAAACTTTTTCTTCCAAATATAGTCGAATATCATCTCTTTTTATTTTCAAAGAAAATGTTTGCTGATTTATTTTATCTCCTATCTTATTACTAAGAAAGTCTATACATCGAACCGAAGAAAAGAACTGCATCAAATAGTACACAAGAAAGCTTGTATAACTCTTCCCAAGATTCGAATTTCCTGTAAAAATCATCATCTGATTTAGGGATATCTTCTGTTCTTTAATTGGTCCCAAATCATCTATAAATATTTCTATCCTATTCATAGTTAAATTAAGATTTCATGGTTTGACATCTGTGACACATTGTACAAAAACGAATATATCTGATTTTGTAAAAGGAGAATCTACACTTCATATTCGGCCTCAACGGTCGATATTGGCTTTGAGCAAAAGCGCCTTGATATCTCAGTCATATCTTTCAACAAATCCTCTTTCTCTTCGCGAGAAGAAAGCGATTGATACAAATCGTAGCATGGGATAGTGTACATTCTCCCCCCCCCGCTGAAACAGATTTTAAGATACTGTATGTTGTTTTAACAAGGTGGACATTCTTGTTTTCATCCTTATCTACATAGACATTCCATGCTATTGAATATTGACACATAAAATCCTTCTGTGTCCATTGAGAGATTCCGTAAGTGCCGTCAAAGTTGCCTAGACAATAAGTTCCTATTTTATTCTCTTTTCTTAGAGAGAAATCGATTCCTTGCACAACATGTTCGTGAGAGCCGACCACAATATTTATACCATGCCTGAACAGCCAATCCGTCATCCGTTTTGTGTAAGGAACTGCTTGTGGGCGGAATTGTCCACCTATATGCATAAACATAATGGTGAGGTCAACATGCTGTCGTTGTAGGTTGGCAATGTCCTTCCTCAGTCTTTTCATCTGAGTTCTGCATCGTTGGCGTCTCTCCCATGGATAATACAAGTATCTGTCAGGGTAGATTTTTTGCGCCACTCTTTTTATTCTTTTCACCCATCGGTTGTATTGGTGATCATACAACAATCGTTCTATTGGGTTATTGAGTTCTTGCGCTTGAAACAGATTCACCTTCCATGCATCTTTCTTGGCGAGTTTAACTCTGTTCGAATGGAAGTTCGTACCATAAGTGTAGGAAAGAATGCCCAATCGGATACCACCGACGTTAACTATCGTATGGCGTTCTTCGTCACGAGTTTTAAATGTTCCCGTGTGCAAAAGACCGACTTTATTCAAACAATCTATCGTGGTGTCCAATCCATTCAAGTCTCTATCCAAGCAATGGTTATTGGCGGTCGCGACAAAATGAATACCAGATTCTTTTGCTGCTTCGGCAAACTCAATCGGCGTATTAAATCGCGTTTCCTCGTCTGTTAAATCATCGCTTTCTGTAATCGGGGTTTCTAAATTCGCAGCCACGAAATCAGATTGTTCGAAATACGGTTTCATGGCAGAAAAAAGTTCCGAATAATCGTGTCGGCCGTCAGTCGTCTCAAATGCCTTGTTCATGCTCTCGAGACAAAGCATATCGCCTAGAAAGGTTATCTTCATTTCGTTTTTCTTTATTTACGCACTATGCTTTTCATCGCACGATACACTCTGCATAACAAGGGCATCTTCCATAATATCCGCTTTATGCGAACATTCAATGGCACATACTCATATCTTTTGATGAAATCTTCCGTGACCAATCCCTTGTCAACAAGTTCTCGATAGAGTTCATCCCAATCATGGTCATTCTGCTTGCGATACGCTTGATAAAAGATATCTTCCTTATGATTATAAAAATAATTCGTGTCGAACACGTCTTTATACAAATCTAATTTATCAAGCAGATACAGTCCGAGCATTGTCCGAGTACACTTCTCGCAACGACTGCAATTTGTGTCCTCTCTCACGCAGACATTAAGATATTTGTATGTAATGGGATGTCGGGAGATAAATTCTTCTTTTCCGAGCCTCGATGTCTCGCCGCCACTCGACCAAAAGGACGTATTCTCTGTTTGCAAGCACGACATATTGAGAACATCATATTCCGCGGGATCCAAATCGGAGAAAGCGAAATGAAAAAAGGGAAACCCCGATGAGAACAAGTATTTTGAAAACAGTTTTTGCATTAGCAAAGGTATCGCCAATGTACGAAACGTGTGACTCGGTTCGTGACGCTCGTGTAAGAACTCATTTATATTGGTATCCACGCATAACATGGGCAGCCCCAATTCGTCCGCCACGCCACGTATCCATTCAATACGCGACAAATATCTCTCGCGAGCGACGTCTCCGCCGTACTCTCCGCTCTGTCCGGCATTAAAGAATGTCAGATGTGTAATGTTGTATGCCTTGTCCTCTCTCTCCAAATGTCTCAAGAGCGTGTAAAACGAATCAACGCCTCCGGAAAGACTTGCTCCAACAGCATTTTCCGACTCGTAAGTTTCATTCGTCAACGGTATGTTCAGCTTTATCGGCCAATACCCATCTACAAAATTATGAACCGTCGTATCAACATACTTTGCGATACATGGTATCAGATACTCTGTCAGTTGATAATGCAGCCTCTCGGACATCGGCACGTCTGAAACGATATCCAATTGATGCTCCATCGCATAAAGCAAAAGATTCACGACCAAGCCGTCGCAACGATCCGTGCAAAGATATTGTTCATACTCGCGATCAAATTTATACCATGCATCGTAAGACGATTCTTGGTTAATCTTTAGCCCGATACAAAGCCTTACGCTCCGTTCGTCTTCGCATATTTCAATACGAGGTTTTTCGATATGAAGTATTCCAGACATGATATACTTTTGTTTTATTCGTTCGTTCTCTTTTCCTTATATTCTAATTGGGGCGTTAAATCGCCGGCATGCCTAACGAGCGATTTGCCGATTTTTATTTTTTTCGGAGCTATCGAAAATGACAAAATATCGTCAACAAAGATGGTTCTTTGCTTGTTGTTTATCACCATAAGGTCGATATAGAATGTTCCCGAATTAAAGAAATTGGCAGGCAAGTCGCAAACATGCTCATATAATCCTTTCTCATGTTTCCATTCCAACTTATCTCCACTTATCGTTGTGAAAATCTTATCACCACGTTCGTTCTTATAAAAATAGGAGAAAAAGAACTTATCAAAATCTTCCGTCAACCGGTAACGGGCATACAATTCTGCTTCTTGATCCATCCGAATTGTGTCTGAATAATCTCCACCTTTTCGCCGGACGCCTATCTCAAGCAGTTCAAAACCTTTCATTTTGATTTCCGGTTGTGTCCATATCTTATGATTTTCAATATCATTATCTCCTCTCAGGTAGTGGCCTACGATTTCATCCACAGGGCCTGTCTCTTTTACCATGCCGTTCTCCAAAAGGACGCCACTGCGACATAGACTCTTCACGGCAGCCATATTATGACTAACGAACAAAACGGTGCGGCCACCTCCTTGAGCAACATCTTTCATCTTGCCGATGGCTTTCTTTTGGAATTCCGCATCGCCTACGGCGAGGACTTCATCCACGACGAGGATTTCGGGCTCCAAGTGGGCGGCGACAGCGAAGCCGAGGCGAACGGTCATACCGCTGGAGTAGCGCTTCACGGGGGTGTCGATGTAGCGCTCACAGCCCGAAAAAGCAACGATTTCATCGAGCTTACTAGCGATTTCATGCTTGGTCATACCCATGATGGCGCCATTCATGAAAATGTTTTCGCGACCGGTCATCTCGGGATGAAAGCCGGTGCCCACTTCGAGTAATGAGGCGATGCGACCACGCACACGGATTTCGCCCGTTGTGGGGGTGGTGACGCGTGAGAGAAGTTTCAACAGCGTGCTCTTTCCGGCACCGTTCTTACCGATGATGCCCACCACATCGCCTTGCTCGATATTGAAGTTGATGTCTTTGAGCGCCCACACATAGTCGCTCGTTCCTTTCTTCGAACGGTCGTTGGTTTCGCCCACCTTCAGGAACGGGTCTTCCTTGCGCAACACGTTCATGGTCCACCAGCGGTTGAGGTCGCTGCCTATGGTGCCCGACGACACAAATCCCAAGCGATATTGCTTACTTACGTTTTCTATTTCTATTGCGTTCATAATGCGTAATGATTCTTTTATTGTTATTTCCTGCCTTTCTCCAGCATTTGTATAAATTCTTTCTTTTCTAAGCCCAAGGTTCTCAAATTGTTTTTCACGATAAACTCGGGAACGGGCTCCACATGGGTCTAAAAAATCACGGGGCGCGTCGTTCCTTCCTTCATCCACGCCTCATGGCCTCCTTTTGTGCGTATCAGTGAAAGCCCCAAGAGTTTGAGAACTGTTCTAAACTCATTTGCCGAGATATTGGACAGTGTTTTCATGCGAAAGCGGGAATCCTGGCTAGCGTAACCATCCGTTCATAACTCGTTTCGCTCCGCAAAAGATCTTTCATCTCTTGCTTTTGAAAAATCACCGTGTATGGGGGAGGCAACACGCTCCCTTCTTTTATCGTACATCCGTGCTCGGCGAGATCTTGTCTCAATGTTCCCATCTCTATTCCGGTTTCCACGTATAGTTGGAACGCTTCATAGAAATTGGAAATCGCCTCGTTGAAGCTATCGGCACTCGAAGAAAGATCGAGCGACGGACAATACGCTTTATATCGGCCTTGTTGCATGAAGACGTAGAACTCCAGCGCGAAGCGATACTCGTTGCCGGTGTTGTGCTCTACGGCGTTGGCCTTGAGTTTGACTTTCGTCTTTTCCATCATTGATGAGTTCTTTCCCTTACACCGTATCCATGAAGCTGCGCTGCACGCGGTTGAAGATCACCACGCCGATGACGAGCAACACGCACATGAAGACGAAGCTGTAGCCGAGATACAACCACGAGAAGAAGCCTTGTCCGAGCGTGGAATACTTGAAGGCCTCGATGATGGAGGTGACGGGGTTGAGCAGCATCAGCGTGCGCAGTTTCTCATTGGTCACCATGCTCAAAGGATAGACAATGGGGGTGGCATACATCCACAGCTGTACGACGAAGCTGAAAAGCACGGTGAGGTCGCGATATTTGGTGGTGAGCGACGACACGATGATGCCGAATCCCAATCCCAGTCCGGCGAGCATCAGGATGTAAACGGGGAGCAACAGCAGCGTGCTGTTGGGACAGATGTCGTAGCCTTTCCACACGAAGTAGAGATAGACGGCGAGCATCAACAAGAGTTGCACGCCGAATTTCACGAGATTGGAAATGACCGTGGAAATGGGCACCACCATTCGGGGGAAATACACTTTGCCAAACACGCCCTTGTTGGCCGTGAACGTGGAAGACGTGCCGTTCAGACACGACGAAAAATACAGCCAACAAACGTTGCCCGAGAGATAGAACAGCGCCTGCGGCATGCCGTCGGTGCTCATCTTGGCGATGCCACCAAACACCACCATATTCATGATGACGGTGAGCATGGGCTGTATGATAAACCACAGCGGGCCGAGGATGGTCTGCTTGTATTGCACGATGATGTTGCGCTTCACAAACAGCGCCACCAAATCTCTGTAGCGCCAAATCTCTCCCAAGTCCACACTCCATAGTTTCTGGTGTGGACGAATCACTAGTGTGAAATCTTCATTCATAATACCTATTTCTATTTTTCTTTTCTATGCTTTCGTTGTATTGTTGTTCGTAATGTCCGTCAGCCGCGCGACTTGGCATACACTTTTGCGCGATAGGCCACGTAGCCCACCATCTCGTGGAGCAGCACGCTCCAATCGCGCATCATGGAAAAGGTGGGGAGCCACCAATGCGGCCTATTCACGGCGGTCTCGGGATAGTTCACGATGTAGGGGTCGGCATCCAAGCCGGCTTGGCGAAACGAGAGNAGCGCTCTGCGCATGTGCGTGGCCGAAGTGATGAGCAGCGGGCGCTCTTTGCGCAGCGAATCGCCCATCCGGGCATTGAGGCGCGTGGCGTTTTCTCGTGTGGTGGTGGAAAATTTCTCCAGGATGACGTCGCGACTTTTCACGCCCATGCGCATCACGTAGGTTCGCATCTCGCCCGGACTGCAATGCCTGGCCGGACCGCCATACATCATGAAGCTCGGGTCGGCCGCTATCACCATCTTCCTGATCTTCCCTTTCTGATAGAGTTGCACNGCCTCCGTGAGTCGCGCCGCNTCGTTGTTGAGCACGATGCGGTGGTTGGCGGCGTCCCAGTTGCCGAAGCCTCCGAGCACGATGCCGTAGTGATAGTGCTTGCCGCGCTCAATGCTTCCGGTGTAGCCCTTGCACCACCATTTCACTGTTGCCACATAGGCGGNACGCGAGGTGAACACCGCCGCAGCGATGCAAAACACGGNGATCAGCGTCCATTTTAGCCCATTCCATCGGCGAAACGCCCATATCGCTACGGCCAGCGCCGCGAGATAAAATGCCGGCGAAACGAGGAGTGTNGCAACGAAGGATGTCATGCTTTTGTTCTATCGCCACGTTTGTCCGATGTCCCAATGCGATGCCTGCTGAACCACAGTCTTCTCTTCGGGCAAATCAAATTCATCGAGAATGAGTGGCAGCACGTCCGGATTTTCATCATACCACGCGCCGACAGCCACGATATATTGGTCGGTCTTTGGCGAATAGAACACACGGCCGCGAGGCTTGTTCTGATATTCGCCTTTGAACGGGCCAATGCCGTTGCGATGATATTTCTGTTTGCGCAGTTCTTTTTTCCACACATCTTCGTGCATCTCGCTGCACGTGATGAGTCCACCGCCGGCGTTGGGCTTCAGATAGTCTGAGCGTTTATGAGTCACCACGCCGAAGAGCTGCTTTTGCGCCACGTTGTACCAGAAAATGCCCACCTTGGGTTCTTCGCCCTTTCCTCGGTTGGCGGCCATCACTTCCATGGCCTCCTTGTATTGCTCGTCGCTAAACCTCCCTGCCTTCGATCGGCCGTCGGCCTTGGAAGTTCCCGCGGTGTCTTCCACGATTTCCACGTTGCCGATGCGCTCCAGTGCGTCAGCCACGGCTTTGCGGACAATCTCCTCGAGTTGTTCGGTGGTGATCGTGATGGTCATCAACTGCGTTTTTTATTGTTTAGACACCGAGATACGAAGTCTTTTCGCCACGGCTCGCCACTTGCTTACAACACGAACTTGCGTTGCTTCACTCTCACACGGGCACTCTCGGAAAGCGTTTCCACTTTCTCGCGGGTGCCATCGGCCAAAATGCGATATATGCTGTTGCCTATTAGTATATACGCGTTGTTGTTTTGTTTGGCCTTATTATAGGCGTTTTTCCCTTCCTTGGAAAGGCCTTGAAGTATTCGTTTTTGCTCGGTCATATCACGCACTTTGCCATATTGACGCGCCAGCCTACACCTCGGTGGCCAGCGCCCGTTCCACGATGGGCGCCATGTCGTAGTATTTGTATTCGGCGAGGCGGCCGCCAAAGATCACGCCGCTCTCTTGTGCGGCGAGGGCGCGATATTGCTCGGCGAGGGCGTTGTTTTTGTCGTCGTTCACGGGATAATAGGGCTCCATGCCTTCGCGATATTCGGTGGAATACTCGCGCGACACCACCGTCTTGGGGCATTCATAAACGGCAGGGCCGAACATTTCGAAGTGTTTGTGCTCGATGACGCGTGTGTAGGGCACCTGCCGCTCGGTGTAGTTCACCACGGCGTTGCCTTGATAGTTGGGGGTGTCGATGGTCTCGGTCTCGAATCTCACGGTGCGCCAATCGAGCTTGCCGAGCCGGTAGTCAAAATATTCGTCTATCTGGCCCGTGAACACGAGACGGTCGGCCACCTGCTTCCAGTTGCGATAGTCGCTATTGAAGAAGTCGATGCCTGTTCTCACTTCGATGCCGTCCAGCAGTCCATCGATGAGCCGGTTGTAGCCGCCGATGGGGATGCCTTGGTATTTGTCGTTGAAATAGTTGTTGTCGAACACCAGTCGCACGGGGAGGCGCTTAATGATAAACGCCGGCAGTTCGGTGCATGCGCGGCCCCACTGCTTCTCGGTGTAGCCCTTGATGAGTCGCTCATAGATGTCTTTACCGATGAGCACCTGCGCCTGCTCCTCCAGGTTGCGGGGCTCGGTGGCTCCGTCGGCCCGCATCCGCGCCACGGCTTCGGCCTTCTGCTCTTCTATTTTGGCGGTGGCTTCGGCCGGCGTGGTTACGCCCCACATCTGATAAAACGTGTTCATGTTGAACGGCAGATTGTAGAGCTTGCCCTCGTAGTTGGCCACGGGCGAATTGGTGTAGCGGTTGAATTCCACAATACCGTTGACGAAATCCCACACCTCCTTGTTTGACGTATGGAAGATGTGGGCGCCGTATTTGTGCACGTTGATGCCCTCGACGTTCTCGCAATACACGTTGCCGCCGCGATGGGGGCGCTTGTCGATCACCAGACAGGCCTTGCCCGCCTTGTGCGCCTTCCATGCAAAGGTGGCGCCAAACAGGCCAGAGCCTACAATGAGATAGTCGTATTTCATATCTAAAAGTCTTGATTTCGGGGACTTGAGGCCCCATTTTCAGAGGCGGAAACGTCGTTTTCGGAAAACCGAAAAGTTGTGTGGGGTAACTTGAAACCTTGTTCGCGGAAGTTTAAAATCTCGTTCGCAAGGCCAAGAATCTTGCCCGCTGAGGCTTAAAAAACCAATTACGGAGGCCAAGAATCTTGTTCGCTGAGGTTTAAAAACCATTTACGGAGGCCAAGAATCTTGCCCGCTGAGGCTTAAAATCTCGTTCGTGGAGGTATGAAATCTTGTTCGCGGGACCATTATCCCCCGCGTTTCGACTCTTTCTGTCGCGCTCTGTCAGTTCAGAAACGCGCGTTCCTTAAACTCCCTGCACCTCGCGTAACTCTTTGAGGCACAGACTACTGCGAAACTCCCTATTGTTTAAACGCTCAAAAAGAGTCATTTCTTGAATGCAAAGGTACACATTTTTTCGCAAAGTGTGCACGTTTTGGCGATTTTTTTTGCCTGAAACACACCACAAAAAATTCGCGCGCGCGATGGCGAGCGCCTCTATCGATGACATCGGTGGGCGGCATCGGTGGCGGAGTTGGGCACCAATGGCCGCAGCGCTCACTCGTGTTGCCACCATTCGTCGTTGTCAGAATCGCTGTCGGCGAACACCGGATTTCGGCAAAAATTTTGCCCGAAAAACCGAAGCGAGAGCCTCACCCTTTTGAAGCAAAATCCCGATGAAATCGGCGATTTTTGACGATTGTCGCCGATTTTTGCCTTACGGAAGGTTTGTCATTCCGGTGGAGAGCATCTCTCTCTTCGGCGCCCTTGTGTTCCCAATCCACTGATCCGACAAATGGAACAATTTGAAATCAATCCGCCGGAATGACTTTTCGCGAAAAATCGCAAACTAGAACGGAAATGTTAAAATATTGGCCGTTTTCGAGCCCGTTTCTGCCCTTCGATTTCGCCCCCAATAGTCTTCGATTTCCCATCCAATGGTTTTGGAGGCGCTATCCAATGGTTTCGCATCGTCTATCCAATGGTCTTCGAGTCGCTATCCATTGACGGGCGCGTGCAATTCCAATGGATAGCGCCTCCAAAACCAGTGGATGGGAAATCGGTCGTCAAGGCCCAGATTTTCGCTATCTGCCAGAAATCTTACAACACGCTAAGGCTTAACGATTTAAAGAAGGTGGCTCAAAATGGCCGTTTTTCAGGCCGAAAGACAAGTTGGTGACCAGCGAGGCCATTTTTGAGCCACTTTCTGAGGTTACAAAAAGAACAATTTAACACTTTCAGGGCGCTATTTTTCGTCACAGAGGGCACAGAGGCCGCCGATGCTCCGCGCCGCTCGTCGTCATTGGCGCCAACGGCGGATGCCATCCTGCTCCACACCCCAAGCTCCATGCGCCACGCCGGAGCGCAAGAAGCTCCACGCGGCATCGCCTATTCGCTCCATGCGGAAAGATTTCGCGCGCNNGGAGCAAATTTTTTAAAAGATGTGTGCAATATTTGAAAAAATGGTGTATCTTTGCAGGTGAAACGCAAAAACTTTATAACAAAATCGTATGCAAAGAAGACTATTATCACTCATGGTGGCAGTGATGGCCACCGCCCTGACGATGACAGCACAAGTGACGACATCGGGCATTTACGGCAAGGTGACGGCCGGCAACGAGGACATCATCGGCGCCACTGTGGACGCTGTGCACACGCCGTCGGGCACGCACTACAACGCCGTTACCAACGAGAAGGGCCGCTACTCCATACAAGGTATGCGCGTGGGAGGGCCCTACACGGTGACCATCACCTACATCGGGTTCAAAGACGATGTGCGCAGCAACATCTATCTGGCGCTGGGCGAGCCCACGGGCATTGATGCCGACCTGAAGGAAGACGCCCAACTGCTGGGCGAAGTGGTGGTGACGGGCCAAGCGGGCCGCGGCGGAAACGGCGCTTCGTCTAACTTTGACCTGGAGCAGATAGAGAACGCGCCCACCATCGACCGCAATATTTATGACATCGCGAAGCTGTCGCCGCTGGTGAACAACAACAAATTCGGCGGCATATCCATTGCCGGTTCAAACAACCGCTACAACTCTTTCCAAATCGACGGAATGGTGAGCAACGACGTGTTTGGCCTCGCTTCGTCGGGCACCAACGGCGGACAGTCGGGCGCCAACCCCATCTCGATGGACGCCATCGAGCAAGTGCAAGTGGTGGCCTCGCCGTTTGANGTGCGACAGAGCGGATTTACGGGCGGCGCCATCAATGCTATCACGAAGTCGGGCACCAACGAAGTGAAGGCTTCGGCCTACGGTTACTACACCGACGAGAACATGTATGGACGATGGAATCAGCTGTATGACCGCAAGGAAAAGCTCACCAAAGAGACCACGCAGACCTACGGATTCACCATCGGCGCGCCGATTGTGAAAGACAAGCTCTTCATCTTTGGAAGTCTGGAATACAAGAAAAACTCTTATCCGTCGTCATACTACGCCGGCGCCGACGGCTATTTCATGNCCGAAGAGCTGGCACAAGCCATCGCCCAACGCTACTACGACGTGACCGGCATTCAGGAATCATGGAACCGCAAGAACGTAGATACGAAGTCGTTGCAGCTGATGGCGCGCCTCGATTGGAACATCAATGCGAAGCACAAGCTCTCGTTTCGCTATCAAATGAACGACTCCTACAAAGACAGCGGCACGTCCGGGGCACGCACATTCTACTTCAATAACAGTAGCTATCGCTTCAAGAACAACACGCACGCCTTTATGGCGGAGCTCAATTCGCGCTTCTCTAACACCGTTTACAACGAGCTCCGCGCCGGCTTATCCCTTGTGCGCGACAAGCGAGACGTGCCGTATGGCGCTCCAACGATATACATCACGAAAGCCGGAACCTATGATCTTGCCACCGGAAAAGAGACGAGCGGGAGCAACGTTATCAATCTCGGCACGGAGTATTCCTCGGGTGTCAACTCGCTCGATCAAGACATTTGGACGCTCGAAGACAATCTCTCGCTCTACTTGGGCAATCACACAGTGACGCTCGGCACGCACAATGAGATCTACAACATGAAGAACGGCTTCATCCAATGCGCCTACGGTGAATTCGTGTACAACACCGGACTNACCGGATTCTTCAACGATTCGAACTCCAGTTGGCAGTATAAGTATTCCGACAGCGCCGTAACGGGCACCTCCATGTGGCGCACACCGTTTAAAGCGGGACAGTTTGGCATCTACGCGCAGGACAAATGGGATCCCTCCACGCGGCTGCAAATCACTTACGGCGTGCGACTCGACGTGCCCGTGTATCTCAACGGTCCCACGACAAACGACGAGTTTAACACCACCTCCTACTCCACCGACAACGACGCCGTGGTGGGCCGCAAGCCCAAATCGCAGCTCATGTTCTCGCCGCGCGTGGGATTCCGCTGGTACACCAACGACAGCCACACCTCGCTGTTGCGCGGCGGCGTGGGCATCTTCAACGGGCGCGCCCCCTTCGTGTGGATTGAAAACGCATGGGCCAACACCGGCGTAGAAATGAAGGGAACCACCATCTACAGCCCCGACGCCCCCACTTTCCTCAACGANGGCACCAAGGATGCGCAAGACATTCTGGCNGCCTCGACAAGCGGAAAGGCCTCCAAGCCCGACATCAACCTCGTGAGCCGCAACTTCAAGTTCCCGCAGGTGTTCCGCGCCAACCTTGCCTGGGAAGTGCAACTTCCCCACCAAGTGAAGCTCACCCTCGAAGGCCTCTACTCGCGAAGCTTTAACAATATATGGTATGAGAACTTCGCACTCGTTGACAACGGAACGAAAGTGTATGCCGTGAACAGTGATTACGAAAACTCCGCCACCACATATTACACACGCGATCTGGGGAGCTACAACAGCATCATCAATCTCGCCAACAACAACAAAGGCTACAGCTACTCGCTGAGCGCAAAGCTGGAGAAGAGCTTCGACTTTGGTCTCGACCTCATGGCCAGCTACACGTTCGGTCATTCCTACTCGGTGAACGAAGGCACGTCCTCCACCGCTGCATCCAATTGGGGCTACTATTACTGCGTTGATCCCAACAGCGCCGACCTCTCCTACTCCATGTACGACGTGCCCCACAAGGCACTTATCTCTGCCACATACAACTCGAAGAAGTACGGGAACGGCCGTTGGCAAACGCACGTNAGCCTGGTTTACAACGGTTATTCGGGGCAACGCTACAGCCTCATCATGAGCGATGCATCGTCNGCCTCGTTTAATGGCGACTATCGCACGGGCAACACGCTGCTCTATATCCCCACCGCCGANGAGCTCGACCACATGAACTTCGCCACGGCAAACGACCGCAATCAGTTCGCCGCGTGGATCATCACCGACAAATATGCAAAGGATCACCGTGGCCAATACGCCCGTCGCAACTCCAACAGCGCCCCGTGGGAGAATCATTTCAACCTGCACGTGGCTCAGGATTTCTACTATCTGAAGGAGCGCGGCAGCAAGATTGAGCTCGTTTTAGACATCATCAACGCAGCCAATCTCCTCAACCACGACTGGGGCACCTACTACGCAAGCTCCTACGCGCAAAGCATCCTCAACGTGGAGAGCGTTAAAACAGATGCCAACGGCAACAAGTATGCCACCTACTCGTTCGTGGGCAACGCTCCCACCATCAGCGAGTTCTACAGCCGCTGGCACGCACAGATTGGTTTCCGCGTGACGTTCTGACGCCACGCCGCCACCATCCGCACAACGAGCCCCTCCACATCCGCCATCGCCGGATGGAGGGGTTCATTGTTGAGCGGCGGCAGCAAAACGAGCGTTTACCCTCAATTTTCCACGATTTCATCGCTATTTCCCCGTCATGTTGCACCCGTTTTTCCATCGCATCAAGGCCGGTTTCGGAGCCCTTTTCGCCGCATCTGTCTTCGCACTACTGCCAACGGGCTGTGCGCACCACGCCAACAAGCCCGACGCCGCCGCAGAGACGTTCACCACCGAATGCCTGCTGAAATACACGCCGGTGAAGCACCAAGGGCAGAGCGACTTCTGTTGGATCTACGCCATGCTGGCCACCATCGAGAGCGAGCACCTCATGCAGGGCGACTCGGTGAACCTCTCGCCGGCCTTTTTGGCGCGGTGCTACGTGGAAGAACAGGCCCGCCGCGCCTTCCTAGTTGGCTCTCAAGGCGGAACGCCGGCGACATTCTCGTGTCGCAACGTGGCCACCAAAGCCATCGATCTGCTGCAGCGGCGCGGCATCGTGGCCTACGATGCCTATCATCCNGCNCCCAACTANCGGGTGCTGGAGCGCGAAACGGCCCATCTCGTAAACATGCAGCGCGGCGGTCGGCTCGCCGATTTCGATCGCCGTCTCGACCGCCTGCTCACGGAGCGCATGCGGCCCGTGCCTCGCTTCGTCTTCATGCTCGGCGCCGAATACACCGTGCAAGAGTTTGCCCACTCGGTGTGCCGCCCCGACGAATATGTGGCNCTCACCAGCTTTGCCCACCACCCCTATGGTGAAGCGTTTGCGCTCGAAGTGCCCGACAACACCGACCACGCCTTGTTTCTCAACCTGCCGCCCGACACGCTGATNGCGCGCCTCGACAGCGCCCTTGCCGGCGGTCATGCCGTTTGCTGGGAGGGCGACACTTCCGAACCGCGGTTTTGCTGGAAACGGGGCACTGCCCGACTCGACGCTGCCGCCGAGCGACAGATGCTCAGGGGGCCATCCTTGGTTGACGCGCGCCAGAAGGCTTTCGAAAACGGGCAGACCACCGACGANCACTGCATGGCGCTCATCGGCACGGCGCGCGACAAGGAGGGCCGCCGATACTACGTGGCCAAAAACTCGTGGGGAACCGGCAACGCCTTCCGCGGCCTGATGTATCTCAGCGAAAACTACGTGCGGGCGAAGACCATCGCCCTGTGGATGTCGCGCGACGTGGCCGGACAGCCATAAGAAATGTATGAAAAAATTTGGGATATTTCAGGAAAATAGCGACCTTTGCACGCTGACGGCGCGAAACAAAATTCACGGTCAAAAAGGCGGTCGCCNCGCGGGATTGCTTACAAAACCGCCAACATTGCACGCCGNGCNATGACAAACGGCACCATTGCGATGCGGCCCGCAAGAGATTCCCGCGCCACACATCNTATATATAGTGGCCGCCCGAACAAACTCACATAACGATATAAACAGCATAACGACATGAATGCAGAACAATTGGACATCCAAGAACTCGACCAAGTAGTGGTGCGCTTCTCCGGCGACTCCGGCGACGGCATGCAGCTGGCCGGCAACATCTTCTCCACTGTGTCGGCAACGGTGGGCAACGGCATCAGCACTTTCCCCGACTATCCCGCCGACATTCGCGCCCCGCAAGGCTCGCTTACGGGTGTGAGCGGCTTTCAGGTGCACATCGGCGCCGGCAAGGTTTTCACTCCCGGAGACAAGGCCGACGTGCTCGTGGCCATGAATGCAGCAGCCCTAAAGACGCAATATAAGTATGCCAAACCACAGGCCACGATCATCATCGACACCGANGCCTTCGGCCCCAACGACCTGAAAAAGGCCGCATTCTCAACGGATGACTATCTCGGGGAAATGGGCATCGATCCCGATCGCGTTATCCAATGCCCCATCACGCAGATGGTAAAGGATGCTTTGGCAGAGAGCGGCATGGACAACAAGAGCGTTCTGAANTGCCGAAACATGTTTGCGCTGGGCCTCGTTTGCTGGCTCTTCGATCGCGATCTCCATCTTGTGAACAACTTCCTGCGCGAGAAATTCGCTAAAAAGCCGGCCATCGCCGAAAACAACATCAAGGTGGTGCAAGCCGGATACGACTACGGGCACAACACCCATTCGTCGGCCATGAATGTGCGCCGCATTGAATCAAAGGTGAAAGAGCCTGGCCGCTACATGGACATCACGGGCAACAAGGCCACGGCCTACGGCTTTATCGCTGCTGCCGAGAAGGCCGGACTGAAGCTCTATCTGGGGTCCTACCCCATCACGCCCGCCACCGATGTGCTCCACGAGCTGTCGAAACACAAGTCGCTGGGCGTAACCACGGTGCAGTGCGAGGACGAAATCGCCGGCTGCGCCAGCGCCATCGGCGCCTCGTTTGCGGGAGCCTTGGGCGTCACCTCCACGTCGGGGCCTGGCATCTGCCTGAAGAGCGAGGCCATGAATCTGGCCGTCATCATGGAGCTGCCCCTTGTGGTGCTCGACGTGCAGCGCGGCGGACCCGCCACCGGACTGCCCACCAAGTCGGAGCAAACCGACCTGCTGCAAGTGCTCTTCGGCCGCAACGGCGAGAGCCCCATGCCGGTGATTGCCGCCACAAGCCCCACCGACTGCTTCGATGCCGCTTACCAAGCCGCCAAGATAGCACTAGAACACATGACGCCCGTCGTGCTACTCACCGATGCCTATGCCGCAAACGGCTCGGGCGCATTCAAGCTCCCCGACCTCGCAAAGATGGACAACATCTGCCCGCCCTACGTGCCCGAAGAGCTCAAAGGCAAGTGGACGCCCTACATGCGCGCCGAGAATGGCACCCGCTATTGGGCAGTGCCGGGCCGCGAGGGCTTTGAGCATGTGCTCGGCGGACTGGAGAAAGACCATCAGACGGGAGCCATCTCCACCAACCCCGACAACCACGATCTGATGACGCGCCTGCGCCAACAGAAGATAGACAACATAGCCGTGCCCGACCTCGACGTGTTTGGCGACGTGGACAACGCGCAGNTGCTCGTGGTGGGATTCGGGTCCACCTACGGCCATCTCCGCGCCGCCACCGACGAATTGCGCCGCCGCGGCCATCGCGTGGCACAGACCCACTTCAAGTATCTCAATCCCCTGCCCAAGAACACCGCGCAGGTGTTGAAGCGCTATCCGCGGGTGGTGGTGGCCGAGCAAAACATGGGACAGCTCGCCGGCTACCTGCGCATGAAGATCGACAACTTTGTTCCTCATCGNTTCAACCAGGTGAAGGGCCAGCCGTTCGTGGTGGAAGAGCTCGTCAACGCCTTCGAAGAAATCATCAACAAATAGTGGAGGCCGCCTCCAAGTTCAACGTTTAATGTTTAAAACATAAAGGACAACAAACATGGCATACACAGCAAATGATTATAAAAAAGGGCAGCCGCGCTGGTGCCCGGGATGCGGCGACCACTTCTTCCTCGCCTCGCTTCACAAGGCAATGGCCGAGATCGGCGTAGCACCGTGCGACACGGCGGTCATCTCGGGCATCGGTTGCTCCAGCCGCCTGCCCCACTATATGGCCACCTACGGCATGAACACCATCCACGGCCGCGCCGCCGCCATCGCCACCGGTGCCAAGGTGGCCAACCCGCGGCTCACGGTGTGGCAGGTGTCGGGCGACGGCGACGGACTCGCCATCGGCGGCAATCACTTCATCCATGCCAACCGCCGCAACATCGACATCAACATGATACTGCTCAACAACCGCATCTATGGGCTCACCAAAGGGCAGTATTCGCCCACGTCGCCCCGCGGTTTTGTGTCGAAATCCAGNCCCTACGGCACCGTCGAAGACCCGTTCCGCCCCGCCGAGCTCTGCTTCGGAGCGCGCGGCCACTTCTTCGCTCGCGCCGTGGCAACGGATGCCAAGGGCACCGTGGACATTCTCAAAGCAGCCTACCACCACAAGGGAGCCGCCGTTTGCGAAATACTTCAGAACTGCGTGATCTTTAACAACGGAACCCACGACGCCGTGTATTCCACCCCCGGACGAAAGGACAACGCCATCTATGTTGAGCACGGCAAACCACTCATCTTCGGCCCCAACAACGAATACGGACTGGTGCAAGAGGGCTTCGGCCTGAAGAAAGTGACCATCGGCGAGGGCGGCATCACCGAAAAAGACATACTCGTGCACGACGCCCACTGTGAGGACAACACGCTCCAGCTGAAGTTGGCGCTCATGGGAAACGGAGACGGNTTCCCCGTGGCCCTTGGCGTGATACGCGATGTGGAGGCCCCCACCTACGACGAATCGGTAACGGCGCAGATCGAGGAGGTGAAGNCACAAAAGAAATATCACAACTTTGCCGAGCTCCTGGAAACGAACGACATCTGGGAGGTGAAGTAAACAGCACTCCAAAAACAATGCCTGCAACTNCGGTTGGCGCCGCGCTTGCAGGCTTTTTTCATGACTTGTCGCCAACGAAACCGCGTGGAGTCGCCAACGAAACCGCGGGAGATTGTCGATGAAATCGTGAATTTCCATCGATGAAACCGTGGATTTTTGCCTAAAAGACTGTGGATTCCTCACACGGCAGGCATCAGTTCCCATCTCCGTATGCGCCGCCACGCCATGGCCGCAACAGCCGTTTTTGTCGATGAAACCGTGGATTTTTGCCCATTTCATCGNNATTCTTCNGNCGAAAGAGCGTCGGAAGAATCCCGATGGAATCGCGCTTTTTTGTTCGTTCGTGCCTGTTTAGAAGTGCGGCAGGCCCTGCACCTCTTGTTTCACCGCGGCCATACACTCCATCTCCACCAGCCATCCTGGGCGGCACACGGCAGCATTCACAATGACGAGCGGCTTGTCGGGGAAGCGCTCCGTGCACACCTCGCGCACCACCCGATAGTCGGCCACATCGCGCAGATAAACGATAATGGCGCCCACATCCGCAAACGAAGCGCCGCCTTCGCGCAGCAGCGTCTCCACGTTTTCAATCATCCGCGCCGCCTGTTTCACGATGTTGCCGGCATGCACTATCTGCCCGCGGTTGTCGATGCTGGCGGTTCCCGAGATGAACACGTGGCGGCGGTCGGCATAGTTCACCATGGTGCCGCGCTCAAAGCTCACGCCATAGTCGCTCGTGCGATTCAGATGAGTGGGTGCATAGAGGTAGCCCACCTGCTCGCGACCGATGCCCGCTATGGCGTAGGCATCCATCTGCACCAGCACCCGCGGCCGCTCTTGTCGTCCGGCAATGCCNGTGCTGGCCACATAGTGCGTGGCGCGCGTCAGNCNNTGNTGGTCGAACACGTCGTTGCGGGCCTTCACCAGCCCACCGTAGTTCAGGTCGATGTCGTTCACAAAAAACCACGTGCGGATGGCATGGTCGGCCAAACGGCATCCTCGCTGCCCCAGTTGGGCCACATAGCGGTCGAGCAGTTGGCGCGTCTGAGCATAAGCGTCGCCCTCCTCTGTGTGGCAACTTGCGCACCACAAATGGCGGAATGCGCCATGCGAAACCTCGATGAAATCGTCGTTTTTTGCCGTTTCCACGTTCGTCAGCAGGTAGGCCCACAGCGCTATTTTGGTGCCGTCGAGCGGCGCCTGCTGTATGATGGAACATGCCCCCTCGCCGTCGTCGCAGCGGTTCACCGCCGCCGCCTGATTGGCCGCATCGCTGAGAAAATATCGTTTAAACACGGTCTTCGCCCCCTCNGCCGCCGTGGCGCGCACGCAGCGCAGGGCATCGCACACCGCGCCCACCTGGGCGTCGCAGTCCATCGTTGGGCTCTCGGCGTGCACCATCACGTGGTATTCCTTCACATCGCTGCCGTTGTCGAAGCCAAAAACCTCGGCGTAAGCATGCTCNAATAATATGGTTTGAAAAGTCGTCTCCATGGCGATTACGATAGTGCAAAGGTAGTGCAAGCGAGTGAAATAAAGAAAGAAAAAACCGTTTTTCTTGAATTTATTTCCGAGCGATTACCTTCCCNGCCTTCGAAAAGCGGTGAAACGGGCGCCCAAAACCGCAACCGAAAAATAGAACAATCCGCAACCATTCCGCCGGAATGCACTGTACGGATTTTTCGTCAATCTAGATGTTAAAANGGAAAAACAGTACACTTCTTCCGTCATTTTGACACCCCATTTTTNCAAGAATATTGCCCATCCATTTCGCATTCCTCAGTCTTCCACTCACTATCCATTGGTTTCGCACGCGCTATCCCTTAGTTTCGGACGCGCNATCCAATGGATAGCAACACCGAAACCATTGACGGCGCGATGCAAAACCAATGGATAGCGCGTGCAAAACCAGTGGATTGAAAACGGAAGGCTAACGCCCTGAAAATCAGCGCCCATCAATTTTCTTATAAAACACTGACGGATAACGTGTTGCAGAAAGTGGGTCAAAACGGCCGTTTTTCAGACCGAAAGACGAGTTGGTGACCAGCGAGGNCATTTTTGAGCCGTTTCGGAAGGTTACAAAAAGAACAAAATGAGGGCGCGTGATTGCTGTGCCAACAACGGACGGGCGAGGAGCGTGGAGCGGGACATTGGCGGCGGAGCGGTGCGAAATAACGAGAGAAAGTTGGGCGTTTCCGCGAAAAACGCCTACCTTTGCATGTGATTTGCACGAAAAGAGCAGCATCCCGGGCTGAAAGGGACGAGGCTTCGAGGCGGGGCGGACAACGCGCCACGCCGAGGATGAGGGCCTTTCGGGTGGAGGNGGGTGGCCATTTTCGCCGAGCAATTGATTACCGCAGAACGAAAAAAACATTGTTTTAAGTCGATGAAAACCACGAAGAAGCATACGCTGCGCCACAACGGCGTGTGGGTCGCCACGCTTTTTGCGCTGTGGGCGGCGGCGTGCTTCGCGTTTTTCAANTACCGTTATGCCTACCATTTCTGCTACAAGGAGCAGAATCAGCTGTTTCTGTGGCTGCCGTCGGCTTGGGCCGAATACTTGGAGCGGCCGCACTGGCTGGCGCACTGGTTGGGGGAGATGGTGACGCAATTTTACTATTACGACTATGCCGGTGCGNTGCTGCTCACGGGCACACTATTGCTTTTGGGTGGAGCCGTGTGGGCGCTGTTGCGGCAGTGGCGGNGCCCCGCGTGGGCGTCGGTGGTGGTNGCGCTACTGGTGATGACGGCCGAGGCCGTGATGCATTTCCANCTGCACTATGTGATGGCGGGGACGATGGTGAAGCTGCTCTTTGTGGGGATGCTGCTCGCCGCCACGCTGCTGTGGCGCCGTCTGCGGGTGTTNGCTTTGCTGCCCGTGGCGCTGTGGCTGCTGATCACCGTGCCTTGGCGCGCGGTTTACCCCGTGGGACTGAAGGAATATTTCTCGCGGCCGACGCTGTGGAAGCTGTCGATGCCCGACTTCGACACGGAGCGGACGCTCGCCGTGCGCACGCAATATGAGCGCGGCAACGATGGCAACGTGACGAAGATGGTGGACGCGTGCGAGCGCGGGCAGCTGAATGGCTTGATGCTGTTCTACTATTATCTGTCGCAAGCGCGGCGCGGCGTGCTGCCCGAACGGCTGTTGCGCTACGGCGACGTCAACGAACTGGGCACGTTTTGGGAGATAGGNCCAAAGGCGCCGCTGCCGGTGACGCGTAGCATCCACGAGCTCTACTGGCTGCTGGGCGACATGACTTATACCGAGCGGGCGGCGATGATGAGCTGCGTGTTTGCCCCCGACAACAAGAATGTGCGCATGCTGCAGCGGCTGGCGGAGGTGAACATCGTGAAGCAAGACACGGCCGCCGCCGAGAAATATCTGCGGATGCTGCGCCACACGTGGGTGTATCGCCGGCGCGCCAACAGCGCCTGGGCCGACCGCAGGCTGCAGNCCAAGCGGGCTTATGTGAATCGCGCGGACACGTTGCAGACNGGCGACAATGCCCACCGGCTGATGATGCAGCTGCTCGATTCGAACGCCGACAATCGGGTGGNCCTCGACTATCTGCTCTGCAGCGACCTGCTGCTGAAAGACATGGAGGCGTTCAAGCGCGACTACGACCGTTATTGCGCCCACGCCCCCCGCCGTCCCGCACAGCGCATCTATCAAGAGGCGCTATGCATCTATATGGCCGGCAGTGGCGCCGACGAAGAGACGTGGCGGCGCTATGTGACAGATCGCGGCGTGATGGAACGCTTCGGGCTCTACAACCGCGACCGTGGAAGCCGGCGCTTTGCCGACACCTATTGGTATTATTTCGACACCCACAAAACTCCCGCACGGCCATGAAACGACTCCTCATCCTCACCCTGACCGTCGCCCTGCTCGGCGCCTGCAAGCAGCGCCCCGTGGCCGTGACCGACGCGCCGGCGCCCATCTATCCCGACTATGCCNACGTGACGATTCCCGTGAACGTGGCGCCGCTCAACTTTATGCTCACCGACTCGGCCCAAGGCGCCGAGGTGACCATCAACGGAGAACCGGCAGCAAGCAGCNGCAACGGCAAAATCACCTTCGGCCGGCGGGCATGGCGCCAACTGATGGCGCGCTATGCAGGACAAACCGTCAGCGTGGTGGTGAGCGGCATCTACGGCGACAGCATCCGACAATACCGGCCCTTCCGATGGACCATCGCCGCCGACAGCATCGACCGCTACCTCACCTATCGGCTGATAGAGCCCGACTATGAAGTGTTTCAGCACCTCGAACTGCGCGAGCGATGCCTAGAAAACTTCGACGAACGGGCCATCAGCACCTATCATCTCACCGGCAATCGATGCATGAACTGCCACACCTANGGCTCCAACAGCGCCAACCGCTCCATGCTCTACGTGCGCGGAGAGGGCGGCGGGGCACTGCTCAACGAGGGCGGCACCCTCAGAAAACTCGACCTCCGCACGCCCGACATGGTGTCGTCGAGCGTGTATTTCGCCTTCAGNCCCAACGGCCGCTACATCGTATTCTCCACCAACATCATCGTGCCGGCCTTCCACAGCAATCCNCAAAAACGGCTCGAAGTGTTCGACAGCCGCTCGGATGTCTATGTGGCCGACGTGCAGACGCGCCGCGTGCTCCACATCCCCGCCCTGGCCGACAGCAGCTATCTGGAAACCTTTCCCACGTTTGCGCCCGACGGCCACAGCATCTGGTTTTGCCGCGCCCGCGTGGCAAACAGCGTGGAAGCCCTGCAATACGACCTCTGCCGCCTGCGCTTCGACGAAGCCACAGGACTGGCCGGCGACACCGTGGAGACCATCCTTGCCGCCCGCGCCGGCGAGAAAAGCAGCGTGAGCCACCCGAAATTGTCGCCCGACGGCAGCCATCTGCTCTTCACCGTGGCCCACTATGGCACCTTCCCCATCTGGCATCCCGAAGCCGACCTGCGCATGCTCGACCTGCAAAACGGCCACATCGACAGCCTTCAAGCGGTGAACAGCCCCTTGAGCGACACGTGGCACGCCTGGTCGGCCAACGGACGATGGTTTGTATTTGCCTCAAAACGCGACGATGGCCTCTATGGCAAGCCCTACTTCTGCTACGTAGATCGCAATGGTCGCGCCCACAAGCCCTTCGTGCTGCCCCAGCGCGATCCTGACTTTTATCNCTACACCTTGAAGTCGTTCAACCTGCCCGAGCTCGGTCGCGACCGTCTGCCCTTCAATGCCGCCGACGTGGCCCGAGCCCTCCGTCTCGATGCCGAGCCCTTCACGCGCGACACCGCCGCCTCGCCCCGACNTTGACGATTCACACNAAGAANTCCTCTTTTTATATATTATAGATGTGTGCGCACAGGCCATAGATGCCGTGTGTGCCATCCACGGAGGCCATGCGCACAGNCCATAGATGGTATGTTTGCCATCCCCTGAGACCACGCTCCCCGCTCGCAGAGGTCGTGCAGGCCGTCACCGCGCGACAGCTTATCAACACGCCTCCGCCAGTTTATGGACGCGTGGCCAGCAACTTCGCACCACAAGGTCCNCACCCTTCTCCACCTTCGCCGCCGCCCTTCTTCTCGCCGAAAACGCTCAAAAATTCGCGTTTCCCTAATGTATGTGAAAAAAAAATGAAAAAATCCTTTGTTTGTTTTATTATTCTTCGTACTTTTGCAGAGTTAAACTAGAAGCCCACTAACGTAACCGCGGGAAACGCCCGCCTCGGCCACACCTTATAACCATAACCAAAAACGAGCCTCTCGTGCCCGCACGCTGAAGCTCAAGCACGCCGAAAAGCGCGCCACCAATAGGGAACGCCGGAATATGTAGCATCGAAAATTTATCATCAAACTATTATCGTTAACTTAAAATTATCTAGCATGAAAAGACTAAGTAAGACAAAACTTCTGGTTTTGGCTTGTGCTCTTTCAGGAGGAATGGTGCCAACCACGGCGTCCGCTTCTCCCGATGCCTCGTTGCAAGCAGTCCAACAGTCGAAGACCGTGAGCGGTGTCATCACCGACGACATGGGCCCCGTGATTGGCGCTAGCATCTTGGAAAAAGGCACAACCAACGGTACCGTAACCGACCTGGACGGCCGCTTCTCGCTCAACGTGAAGCCGGGCGCCACGCTCGTGGTCTCCTATCTGGGCTACAAAACCCANGAGATCAGCGTGGGCAACCAGTCGAGCATCAACATCACGATGCAGTCGGAGACCACCGACCTCGATGAAGTGGTGGTCGTGGGCTACGGTGTTCAGAAGAAAAAACTGGTCACCGGCGCCACCGTTCAAGTGAAAGGTGACGACATCGCCAAGCTGAACACCACCAGCGTGCTGACGGCCATGCAGAGCCAGACTCCTGGTGTGCAGATCGTGCAGCAATCCGGACAGGCCGGCGACGGCTTCAAGGTGAACATCCGTGGTTTGGGCACAATGGGTGGCGCAACACCGCTCTATGTGATCGACGGCGTTGCCGGTGGCGACATCAACACGGTGAGCCCCAACGACATCGAAAGCATCGACGTGTTGAAGGATGCCGCATCGGCAGCCATCTATGGNGCACGTGCCGCCAACGGTGTGATACTGATCACCACCAAGCAGGGCAAAGCCGGCAAGATTCAAGTGTCTTACGACGGATATGTGGGCTGGCAATACTTGGCCAAGCATCCCGATGTGCTCAACGCAAAAGAGTGGATGTATGCCCGCGACCTGCTCTCGTTCAACACGGGCGGCAGCGGCTATGATTGGGCCAGCATGATTCCCACCGACACCTACAACGCCATCATGGATGGCACATGGAAGGGCACCGACTGGGTGGACGAGTCTTATCACAAGGGAGCGCTCACGCAGGGACACTCCTTCAACATTGTTGGCGGTAGCGAAATGTCGAAGTTCTCGCTCGGTTTTGCATACACCCAACAAGACGGTATCTTCGGCGGAAACAACCAGTCTAAGTACGACCGCTACAATGTCCGCATCAACTCCGACCACGTCATCTATAAGAAGGACGATCTCGAAATCATAAAAGTGGGCGAGAACATGACGTTCAATCAAGTGAACAAGGGCGGTGTTGCTCTGGGCAACCTCTATTGGAACAGTATGCACGATCTATTGGTGGGCAACCCGCTCATCCCTGCCTACAACGAAGACGGCACCTATTTCACGAACGCCGATTACTCGGAAGCCGGCTATAATCTCGGTGCATCTCCCTCGAATCCTTTGATTCTTACCGATACTCAGGGAATGGGNTTGAATAAAAGCCGCAGCTGGAATCTCGCCCTCTCCGGCTATTTGATGATTCAACCCATCAAAGACTTGATTTTCAAGTCGCAGTTGGGCTATCGTCATGGCACGAGCACCTATCGTTCAATGACGCGTTTGCGCAACACCGGTACGTCGGTAAGCACTCAAACGGCCGCCTCACAGAACATGTCAACGTGGAGCACCATCTCATGGGAAAACACGCTTTCGTACAAATTCAACATTGAAAAGCACACCATCGAAGCCCTCATCGGTAACACCATCGAAAAGAACTCCGNGGGCGAATACATTGAAGGCTCCGGCAAAAATCTCATCTTTGGCGATGATTGGGAGCGTGCTTATCTGAGCAACACCAAGAACAAACTGCTCTCCGACGTGAGTGTGGGAGGTTATCCCTCGGCAGACAACTCGCTGGCCTCGTTCTTCGGGCGTATCAATTACAACTACGACGAAAAGTATATGTTCCAATTCACGCTGCGCGCCGACGGCTCGAGCAACTTCGCCAAAGGCAAGCGTTGGGGCTGGTTCCCCTCCGCATCTGTGGGTTGGGTGGTGACCAACGAGCCCTTCATGGAGCAAACCAAGAGCTGGCTCGACTTCTTGAAGCTCCGTGCCAGCTGGGGACAGAACGGTAACTGCAACATCCCCAACTTCCAATACTTGACCTCCTTTACTTTCGATGATGCCAGCGGATACTATTTTGGCGCAGGAAACCACTCGTCGCAGACCACCGGTGGCTATGCTGATGTGCTGATAAATCCCGATGTAACATGGGAAACTTCCGAACAGCTTGACCTCGGTTTCGATGCCCGTTTCTTGGGCAGTCGTCTCGGCGTGGCCTTCGACTGGTACAACAAGAAGACCAAGGACTGGCTGCTTGCCGCACCTATTCTCAGTGTTTATGGTCTGAACGCACCTTACATCAATGGTGGTGACGTGAAGAACACTGGTATCGAACTGGGACTCGATTGGCACGATCACATTGGAGATTTCACTTATGGAATCAACTACAACCTGGCCTACAACAAGAACAAGGTCACCAAGATCAACAACACAGAAGGCATCATCCACGGTCCCGAAAACATCTTGATGCAAGGCTCGCAAGAGGTGTATCGCGCACAAGTGGGCGANCCCATCGGCTACTTCTACGGAATGAAGACAGCCGGCGTGTTCCAAAACCAGGAAGAAATCGACAACTGGCTCACTAAGTACACCGACAACATTCACGGCACACTCGAACCCGGCGACCTGATCTACGTGGACACCAACGGCGATGGCATCATCGACAGCGACGACCGTTGCAACATCGGCAATCCTCACCCCGATGTGACCATGGGTCTCGGCATCAACTTCGGATACAAAGGATTCGACTTCTCTATGACCGCTGCCGGAGCATTTGGCCAGCAAATCCTGAAAGTGACCAACAATGGCACCAGCGCTGTGGAAAACTACAACAAGCGCTTTATCTACGAATCTTGGAAGGGTGAAGGCACTAGCAACACCATTCCGAAGATCAACTCTATGGGCGACATCAACTTCATGACCATGTCTGACATGTGGCTGGAGGATGCCGACTATGTGAAGATGCAGAACATCACTCTGGGCTACGACTTCAAGCATCTCTATCCGCAGATGCCGCTCACGCAGTGCCGCGTTTATTTCACCATGCAGAATCTGTTCACCATCACCGGTTATTCCGGAATGGATCCTGAAGTGGGTTCCACCGGTGGAAACGACAACGACTATTCTTGGGGTGCAGGCATCGACAACGGTTTCTATCCCAACCCGCGTACCTTCATGATTGGTGTTAATCTTAAATTTTAAGACGTAAGAAAAATGAAAAGAATATTATTATATGGAGTCGCCGCGCTTTTGGCGCTGACGAGTTGCGAAGACTTTCTGGATTCAGAAAACTACACCGGCAAAGACAGCAGCAACTTCCCGCTCACTGAGGAGGATGTAAGCCAAATGGTTGCCGCCGTGTATGAGGCTTCGTTCTACGAACCGTTTGCCAACAACGATGTGGGTCAATATCTCACATTTGCCAACTTGGCATCCGATGACATGTATGGTGGTGGTTCCTACACCTCCGACCAAGCCACACAAGCCCTCGACCACCTGCTCTATGCCAACAACACCCAGATGAACTCGCTGTGGTCGGCCGCCTACAAGGCTATTGCACGCGCTAATAGTGCTTTGGCTTATGTTGACAACGTGAAAGACGAGGATTTAAGAAACCAGTCGAAGGGCGAATTGCTCTTCATGCGCGCCTTCAACTATTTTGACTTGGCAAAATGCTTCGGCAACATCCCCATGGTGGAGGTGGCGCCCAAGAACGTTTCCGAGGCTCAAACGTCTCCCGAACAAGTGAAACCCGAAGTGGTGTTCCAAAGAATTGCTGCCGACTTGAAAGAGGCTTGGGAGATCATGCCCGAATATCCGTATGATGGATGGGCAAAGCTTAGCTATGGCCAAGTGTCCAAGTGGGCTGCAGGAGCTCTNCTCGCTCGTGCTTATCTTTTCTACACCGGATTCTTCAATGAAAGCAGCATGCCCACCGCAGACGACGAGACCATTACCGCCGACTACGTGAAAGGTGTNCTTGATGACATCGTTAACAAATCCGGCCACGGCCTGCTGGACGACTTCCGCTCGCTTTGGCCGTATGCCAACGAAAAGACCGCCAGCGANTACGACTACGTGAAAGATCTCTCAGAGAAGTGGAAAGAAGGNAATAAGGAGGTGATGCTCGCCATCAACTATATGTATCTCTCCGATTGGAGCGGCACACAGTTGCACATGTCCAACCAATATGCATTGTTCTTCGGCATCCGTGCTAAGGACTGGCAGTCGCAAGACTACTTCTGGAAGAATAGCGATGTAAGCGTTTATCCCTTCGGCACCGGATGGGGTTGCGGTCCTGTGTCTTCCAACTTCTATTCAGAATGGCAGGCAGCCGAGCCCAATGACAAGCGCCGCGAAGCGTCTGTGCTTGAGTTCCCCTCCAACTTCGACTGGTCTAATGCCGGACAATGGATTGAGGCCACCGGTTTACACAACAAGAAGTTAACAGCTGTCCGTTCGGGTGGTGGTAACTATTATTCGTTCTGTGCCGAGATGTGGGGATCAACCGAAGGACACTTCCAAGCTTCCCACTGCCAGAGCCTGCCGCTCATTCGCTATGCCGATGTGCTCTTGATGCGCTCCGAATTATATAAGGACGCCAACAAGGGCATGAACGAAGTGCGTAAACGCGCCGGACTCGACGCTGTNAGCTATTCTGATGAAGCTCTTCGCAACGAGCGCCGCTGGGAGCTCTGCTTCGAAGGTTATCGTTGGGATGACATCCGCCGCTGGGGTATTGCCGCAGATGCGCTCGAAGGCCAAATCGGCGGTAAGATTTACAACTGCTATGAAGGTGGCACTTACAACGTGACCCAACAGAAAGAGCAGGTTTCCACCTATCGTGCACGCTACAACGCCACAAAGGGCTTCTACAGAATACCTCAGGCTCAGATTGACCTTGCCAACGGCGCCATCGTTCAGAACGATGGATGGGATAACTCTGCCTTCTATTCCACTTACACCGAATAATTCAAACACAGAAGTAATATGAAAAAGACATATTTAATCGGTCTGCTCACGGGAGCATTGGCACTCACGGCCTGCGATCCCGCTGAAGACGACTACTCGAACAACATCTCGGCCATGACGGCTGACGACATCACGGCGGAAATCACCGTGGAGCAGCAGGGCGGAGTGAATGTAAACAAAGTGAAGGTATGCACGCACAACTCGCTCCCCACTCAAATAAGCAATGGCGTGAACACCATTGCCGGTTCTTCCGGTGAGCTGATTCTCTTCGGCACCGGCAACAACACCATTACCGTGAGTTGCCAGAATCCGGATGGAACCATCATCTCGAAAGACTATGTAGTGAACGTGCAAGAGATGGTTTACGATGTAGATCCCGAATATGGCTACTTCACCAACCTCTCATCGAAGGTGTGGACATGGGACGACTCCTCCGGCCAATGCTGGGGCAATGCCGGCTATCTTTCCGGCGAAGGCAGTCGTTTCGTAGAAGGTAACGGNTGGTGGGGCGTACCCTCCACTGATCTCTCTAGTCAGATAGAGAACTACGGCTACGGACTGGATGACAGTGGCGATGCCACAATGACGATGACTCTCTTCGGNTTGAAGTTGGAGAAGAGTTCGGGCGGCACCGGCACGTTCTCGTTCGACATGACCAAGAAGACGCANACCGGTGATGACGACTCTCCTCTCTACGCTGTGGGTCAGCTCACNACCTCGGGAAATGGTGTNCTGTTCCCCGTTCAGATTAACACNGGAGTCGTGGTCAACACATTTGATATCTGTTATATTGACGAGAGTAACCTCGTGTTAAGCTACGCCTCCGATGGTACTGGAGCATGGGGCGAGGCTACGATCTGGCGCTTCAAAGCGAAGTGACTATAGCATTTTGGCTACGGAGTTTAACTTCAAACTCATATAGCTACCCGTCCGCTTCGGCATGTGAATGTCGGAGCGGACATTTTTATCGCCTCCAGCGTCTCCAATTTTCAAGATGAACGCCAAGCATCGCATTCTCGGAGATCAAAAGCGGCGTTCTTGAAACTCAGGAATGCGTATCGTCAACGCATTGAAATACAGCTATGCTTTTTCATCANCAACACACTATCTCGCCATCGGCATGCTTGGGGAGACCATCGGAATGGGCCGCGACGAAAAAGTTATGAACCAATGAAAACGGGAACGGTGTTCAACGAAACAGACCACTCGCTCGGTGGCTTTCCGTTCCCTTATGTCGCGGGGTGCGGAATCGAAACCGGTGCCCACCACATTCCACAACACCTACGTGCTGTTGCTTTATCCTTGGAACATGAAATCGAAACAGATGCGCGCCGCCCGTTTCCCTCGCATTTTCCCATCGCGGCGACACTTTTGCCCTTGTTTTTTGGCCGTTCGATGAATAATCACTAACTTTGCATGGTTAATGACTATATGAAAANCCGAGCTACGCGAAACACGGACAAAGCGACACCAAAACCGTCGCCGGAAAGGCGCCAAACGAGACTTGGCCGATGGCTGATGCCCGCATTGGCGATGCTGTTTGGCGTGGCCATATTCTTGTTCTGGTGGCGCTGCTATCCGCAGGCCTTGTCCTACAGAGAGCAATATCAGCTGTTTCTGTTCACACCCGACTATTTTTTCAACGCCCTNTCGATAGCCGGCGGGTTGGCCGACTATCTGGGCGAATTTCTCACACAGTTTTTCATCCTGCCATGGGCCGGTGCGCTGATTGTNGCGGTCACGCTTTTAACACTGCAAAGTCTCGTGTGGCGCTCCATGAATGCAGGGGGCGCGGNGCTGTTCCCTCTGAGTTTCATCCCTTCACTGATGCTCATTTGGCTGGCCAGCGACGAGAGCATGCTGTTCTCGCTACCCGTGGCCATCGTGCTAACCATGGCTGTAGCCCTGCTGATGCGCGGGCACTGCGCATGGGCCGACATCATTGTTATCCCCGCACTCTATTGGCTCATGGGGCCGATGGCTTGGACGTATGTGCTATTGAGAANTGTTTTCGATGTGAAAAACAAGCGCCTCGTGCTGCTNGGACTCCTCTATTTGCCCCTCATCCAGCTCATTGCTTTGCACACCCTGCTGCAACAATGGCCGTTGCAGGCAGTGATGCTCGGGCTCAACTATTCCATGGTGCCGTTGCACCATCCCGCGGTGATGATCGCCCTACCGTTTGTCATCGCCTTGTTGGCCGCCATCGGAGCATGGGCCGAAAGGCNCAACAACCATNCAAGCGCAACGGCGAAAGCATCCCAAGCGCGTGGCTCCAAGCTCCGTGTGCCCGCGTTTCTGCTCTCGCTGGCGGCGTGCATNATGTTGGGCATCATTGGCGTGAAAGCCTACGACAAGGACCGCTACGAGCTCATCATGCAAGACTATCTGGTGAGGTGGGAGCGCTGGGACGACATCATCCGCCGCGCCGAGCGCTATCAGGTGCGCACGCCGTTCAGTTCGGTGTGCATCAATCTGGCCCTCTCGCAGCAGCGACAGTTGGCCGACCGTATGTTTGACTTCTACCAGAGCGGCACCGACGCACTCATCATGCCACGTGTGCGCGACCTCACCTCCATGCTGCCCACGGCCGAAGCCTATTGGCGGCTGGGCATGGTGAACGCGGCTCAGCGCTATATGTTCGACACGCAGGAATCCATCCTCAACGGCAAAAAGAGCGGCCGCTGCACACGCCGCATCGCNGAATGCATGCTGGTGAACGGNCACTACAAAGCCGCCGCCAAGCAAATCTCGTGGTTGAAGAAAAGCCTGTTCTATCGCCCGTGGGCCGAAGAAGCCGAGCGGCTGCTGGGCAACGAGGCAGCCATCAACGCCCATCCCGTGTATGGCCGACTGCGCCAACTGCGCTACAAGAAAAACTATCTATTCAGTTACGACGAAATCGACAAGATGCTGGGCCTGCTCTATGTGAACAACAACGACAACCTCATGGCGCTCGACTATTTCATGGGCCAGCTCCTGCTCAAGGGNCAGCTGCAGGCCTTCATGCAATATCTGCCCATGGCGCAGCAGCAGGGCGGCTATCGGCGCATGCCTTTGGGCTATCAAGATGCCATGTATTGCATACAGAGAAACGGCGCGGTGCAGGGTTCACCCTACCGCGAATATGTGAGACAACAAACCGGACAATGATGCAAACCAGACGCACACACCATATCATCCGCGCCATCTTCATCCTCGCGATGACGATGCTCACCGCTTGTTCGCACGGCGTGAAAGACCCGAAGCCGGCCCATCGGTTGCCCGACATCTATCCCGACTACATCGGCGTGACCATTCCGGCGGGCATTGCGCCGCTCGATTTCAACATGACAGACCATCGCGTGAACAGAATGGATGTGGTGGTGCGCGGCAGCAAGGGTGGCCACCTGCACGTCAATGACGCGTGGGCCCGCTTCGACATCGACGATTGGCATCAGCTCACCGAGCAAAATCGCGGCGGCAAACTCACCGTCACCGTGTGTGCCGAGCGAAACGGCGAATGGACACAATATCGCGACTTCGACATCATGGTGAGCACCGACCGCCTCGACGACTGGGGCCTCACCTATCGCCGCATCGCGCCGGGCTACGAGGTGGGTGGCAACATCGGCATCTATCAGCGCGACATCCACACGTTTCACGAATATCCCATCCTCACCGAAACCGCCGTGCCCGGCCGCTGCATGAACTGCCACACGGCCAATCGCACCGACCCGTCGCTGTTCACCACCCAGATACGCGGCGAAGGCGGCGGCACGCTCATCCAGAGAAACGGCCGCCAGGAGTGGCTCGACACCAAAACCGACTCCACCAAGGCCGCCGGCTCCTACGCCTATTGGCACCCGTCGGGCAACTATTGCGCCTATGCCACCAACGGCGTGTTCCAAGCCTTCTTCGTGGGAACGGGGCAGCGCATAGAGGTTTACCACACGTTCAGCAACATCGTGGTGCTCGATGCCCGCACCAACGAACTGCTGCTCACGCCGTTTCTGCAAACCGAAGACCTTGAAATNTTCCCCGCCTTCTCGGCCGACGGCACCCGATTGTTCTACAGCTCATCGAAGCCCTGCCGCGTGCCGGCCGAATACGAACGCGTGAAATGCAGTCTGTGCAGCATCGCCTTCAACGCCGCCAACGGCACCTTCGGCACCCAAGCCGACACACTGCTCAATGGCCCGGCCGACGATATGAGTTACACCTTGGCGCGCCCGTCCTATGATGGTCGCTGGCTGATGTATTGCCAATCCTCGCGCAGCAATTTTCCCGTGGCCCAAACCGACGGCGACCTCTGCCTGATGGATCTTCGCACAGGCGGGCATCGCGTGCTCGGCGAGGCCAACAGTCCGCAAACCGAAAGCTACCACAACTGGAGCAGCAACTCGCGCTGGTTTGTCTTCTCCAGCAAGCGCGAAGACGGCATGTACGCACGGCTCTTCATCGCCCACCTAGACAACGAAGGCAAGGCCACCAAGCCCTTCCTGCTGCCCCAGCGCAATCCCAAGAAATTCTACAGCGAAATGATGGACTCCTACAATGTGCCCGACTTCACCAAAGCCCGCGTGGACTTCGACACGCAAGAGGCCATCCGCCAAGTGATGAGCAACAAAAGAACGAAAGTCAAGATAAAACAACACTGATGAAAAGATTTTTTCAAGCGTGCTTCATTGTTCTTGCATTGATAGCGCTCGNAGGATGCCAAGAAAAACCACGGAGCGGCGCCTGCCATATCATGGGAACCACCAGCGAAGCACTCAACGGCAAGCGAATGTTTCTCGTGCCGGCNGTGGGACCNGCCACGGCCGAAACCGTGGATTCGGTGGTGGTGAAAGACCGACGGTTCGAGTTTTTCACCGATAGCACCAAGGTGGCCATCATCCGCCCCGCCTATTTCCATCGCACATTCTCGCAAGACCTGTTGGTTGTTACCGAACCGGGAGAAATAGAAGTCACCATCGACACCNTNAGCANTTCACGAGGAACCAAGCTCAACAACCTGCTGCAGCAATGGAAAACCAAGACCGAAGAGCACAACCGAATTTATGCGGCACTCCTCAAAAGGGCAGGAATGGATTTGAAAGCCGGCGATTCCGCATCCCATCGCCACCTGCGACAAGTCGCGGATAGCGTGCACAACGCCTATACCACCATGACTCGCGCCATGACCGACTCGCTGGATGACGGGCCGCTGAAACAATTTCTACGGCGCCTCTACCCCGTTAAGACCACAACAAAATGAAGCATAAAAACAGCACATACAAGGCCCTGCTGACCGCCATCTTCGCCATTGCAGTCTTCTTGTTCTGGACTTTCAAGTATCCGCAGGCCATCGCCTTTCAAGAGCAGTTCCAACTGTTCCAAACAACCGCCGACTATTTCGTTGAGAGCATCACGCTCCCAGGCGGATTGGCCTGCTACGCATCCGAATTCTTGGTGCAATTCTTCAACTTCATCCCCGTTGGAGCCGCCATCACAGCCCTGCTGCTCACAGCCCTGCAATGGGCGTGCTGGAAACTGATGGANCGCCACACTGAAGTGCCCGACACTCTTTTNCCCTTATCGTTTGTGCCGTCGATCGGCCTTTGGCATGCCATGGGCGACTACAATGTGATGCCGGCGTTCATCGTCTCGCTCCTCGTGGTGGTCGTTTCTGCTGCGTTTCTGCCCCACAAAAAGTCGCAGTTTCTCGTCNCTTCTTTCTTATCCGTGCCCCTGCTCTACTGGGTTTGTGGTCCCATCGCTGCCGTTTTTGTGATTTGCGCAACACTTTGCATCCTTCGCAAGAAGCGCTATTTGCAAGCCCTCATCCTGCTGTGTCTGCTTGGCTTGCTCCTCATCGNTTGCATCATCGGCAGTTCGTGGATNGCCCACTACCCGCTCTCTTGCCTTTTCAAGGGACTATTCTACTATCGCTATCCCGACACCTTGCCTGTCATCGTTGCGATGGTGGCGTTGTTGCCGGCACTGCTTTTGTTGNTGCCCGNCATGAAGGGCGGACGCATTCTTGCCCTTTCNGCCGGCACNATTGTNGCATTGTTGGGTCTGTTGTTCGTGCCTCGTGGNTTCGAAAGCAAGACCTACGAAATGATGGACTACGACTATCTGGTGCGCACCCACCGATGGAGCGACATCATCAAGAAGGCCGAACAAAGNATGCCCGACCTGCCCATGAGTGTCTGCGCCACCAATCTGGCGCTCGGCATGGAGGGACAATTGGGCGATAGAGGATTCGAATTCTTTCAAAACGGCATGGAGGGGCTGCTCCCTCCCTTCGACAAAACGTTCACTTCCCAGCTGGTTACAGCCGAGGCATATTACTGCCTTGGGCTCATCAACACGGCCCAGCGACTGTCGTTTGAGACCATGGAATGTCTGCCCAACTACAAAAAGAGTTGTCGCATTGTGAAGCGATTGGCCGAGACCAACCTTATCAATGGCCAATACGCCGTGGCACGAAAGTATCTGCTGATGCTGGAAAACACCTTCTTCTACAAGAAGTGGGCGCAAAAGACCATGGCCCTGCTCGGAGACGAAGAAGGCATAAACAAGCATCCGATATACGGCCGGATGCGAAAGTTCCGTCTCGGAGAAGACTTTCTCTTCAGCAACACCGAACAAGACAAAATGCTGGCTCGGCTCTTCGTCAAGGACCACGACAACCACCTGGCGCTGCAATACATGATGTTTGCGCCACTCTTGCAACGCGATCTCAACAAATTCTTCGACTACGCATCGCTCATCGCCCAACACACCGACTACAATCCCGTGTCCTCACAACAGGCCTTGGCCATGATCTACTCGCAGAAAAACGAAATGCCGCCGCGAGGATTGATCAGCGAGCCCGTGTTGCGACAATTCTCCGACTTCGTGCGAATCATGCAATCGGGCGGAGGCAACATCGGCGCGGCCAGCATCGGTAAAGGCACCCTGTGGCACTATTTCATAACTCAACACTGATCCTTCATGAACATCCTGCGTGATATCCTCCGCCTCTGCAGCCTCATCGTTGTAGGCCTGCTGCTGGCCTCGTGTGCCGAAACACCGCGCAACGCCGAGCCCACGGGCCGCCTGCCGCGCATCTATCCCGACTACATCGGCGTGACCATCCCCGCCGAGATAGCCCCGCTCAACTTCAACATCGCCGGCGACACCGTTGACCGCGTGGACGTGGTGGTCAGCGGAGCCGACGGCACATCCATACACGCCAACGGCTTGCTCGCCCAGTTCGACATCGACGAGTGGCACGCGCTCACCGCCCGCAACAAGGGCCGCGACCTCACCGTCACCGTTTGCACCAAGAAAGACGGCCGCTGGCAACGCCACAACAACTTCACCATCCACGTGAGCCCTTATGCCCTCGGCGACTGGGGGCTCACCTATCGCCGCATCGCGCCAGGCTACGAGGTGTATAGCAGCATGGGACTCTATCAGCGCGACCTCTCGTCGTTCGACGAATATCCCATCATCGAAAACACACAGGTCACGGCCATGTGCGTGAATTGCCACACAGCCAACCGCACCAATCCCGACCGCATGGTGTTTCACGTTCGCGGACAACACGGCGCCACCCTGATACAGCGCGACGGCCAGCGCGAGTGGCTCCAAGCCAAAAACGACTCCCTGGGCGGCTCTATGGTCTATCCCTACTGGCATCCCGACGGGCGCTACTGTGCCTTCTCCACCAACCAGACACGCCAAGGCTTCCACGTGAACCGCAGCGAGCGCATAGAAGTGTTCGACCTCTCCTCCGACATCTTTGTTTACGACACGCAGACACACAGCATCATCCTAGACACCATCGTGGCCACGCGCGCCAATTCGGAAAACTGCCCCGTGTTTTCGCCCGACGGCCGCACACTGTATTTCACCTCGTGCATACAGCAAAACTATCCCGAAAACTACAAGCGCGAACAATACAATCTCTACAGCATCGGTTTCCAAGCCGACAGCGCGCGCTTCGATGGCGAGAAACGACTGCTCTTTGATGCCGTGGCCATGAACAAGAGCGTCACCTGGCCCCGACCCTCCTACGACGGCCGGTTCCTGCTCTTCACCCTCATCGACTACGGCTATTTCTCCATCTGGCACGACGAGAGCGAACAGTGGCTGCTCGATCTCTCCACAGGCCGCGCCCACCCCATCGAAGCCCTGCGCAGCTCCCGCGCCGACAGCTATCACAACTGGAGCGCCAACTCGCGATGGATGGTCTTCACCAGCCGCCGCGGCGACGGCCTCTACACGCGCCTCTATCTGGCCGAAGTGTCGCCCCAGGGCCGCGTGGGCAAACCCTTCCTGCTGCCACAAAAAAATCCATGGGCCTACTACAGCCGACTGATGCACGCCTACAACACCCCCGATTTNACCTGCCGAAAAGTGGAATTCAACGCGCGCGAAGCCGGCCTCGAGATAGCCTCCGACCGCCGCGAGCCCACACACGTAAAATAATCGCCGCNGCCCGCAACCTGCAGAAACACAAACCGAAAGCCNCCATTCCGGCGCCCGCCACATCGCCCGCCGGCAGGCCATAGCAACAACAGCAGCGTCCCCGGAATCGCAAAATTTGCAAGACAGAGTTTGCAAAAAGGTTTGGGCACCCGCACAATTAATGCACTTTAACTCAAAAAACCTCAATCCGGCCCCATTTGCGCCCCAGCGGCGTTGCCCTTCACACGGAAAAGCCGTACCTTTGCACCCGTAAAAAGCAGGTAACAACGATTGAACAACAACTTGTATATTTAAACTTTTAATCACAAAGAACCATGACAAAAGTAGCAATTAACGGCTTCGGCCGTATCGGTCGTCTCGCATTCCGTCAGATGTTCGAGGCAGAAGGTTACGAAGTGGTCGCCATCAACGACCTCACCAGCCCCAAGATGCTGGCTCATCTGTTGAAGTATGACACCGCACAGGGCGGCTTCGCCGGCAAGTTCGGTGAAGGAAAGCACACCGTCTCCCACAAGGACGCCGTGATGGCAGAAGACGGCAAGACCGTTGTTACTCCCGGATCCATNACCGTTGACGGTAAGGAAATCACCATCTATGCCAAGCCCAACGCAGCCGAACTGCCCTGGGGCGAGCTCGGCGTGGACGTGGTGCTCGAGTGCACCGGCTTCTACACCTCCAAGGCCAAGGCNNNGGCNCACATCGANGCNGGCGCCAAGAANGTNGTNATCTCNGCNCCNGCCGGCAACGANCTTCCGACCATCGTGTACAACACCAACCATGAGACCCTGACGGCGGACGACAACATCATCTCCGCTGCGTCCTGCACGACCAACTGCCTGGCTCCGATGGCTAAGGCTCTGAACGATCTCGCTCCGGTTCAGTCCGGTATCATGGTCACGATCCATG
>Ga0065708_1039802_pt1 | contig 58388 bp, 41 predicted proteins | sample Hoacrofraction12_2_FD_59095 | JGI IMG/M metagenome (GOLD analysis project Ga0065708, IMG submission 59095) | Hoatzin crop microbial communities from Cojedes, Venezuela, sample from fiber fraction 12 v1 | ecosystem: Host-associated > Birds > Digestive system > Esophagus > Crop | place: Venezuela... | reverse complement strand
TCGCAGGGTGATTGACGAGTGGAACGCTGCCCATCCTGATGCGCCAGTGGAGTATGACTACAAGCGCGAGAGCGGCAAGGACTTTGAGCCTAACGATAGCCGTGGTGAGGCTTTGCAGGGTTATCCGCGCACGGTCGAGGAGCGTCGGGCGGAGCAGTCGGAGCGCGTGGCAGAAGTTGCAAGGCGCACGGCGGCGGAGGTCGGCGGCGAGGTCGAGATTGTGGGGCGTGACCAGATACCCGCCGAGGTCGTGGAGGAGCTGGGCGAGGATGTCGCGGGGTGGTATGACAACGCGACGGGCAAGGCGCACATCGTGCCCGAGAACTGCGGCGCATTTCTACACTGGCAGCGACGACATCACCTGCGAAAAAGCCATGTGGCACAAAAGTTGTTGGGCTTAGGTTGCGGTGATTGCCGTTTTTTTACTACTTTTGCAGCGTGAACACCCTCGGGTGTCACGCAACCATTATAGATCAGACACATGGAAGCATTGAAACAACAACTCAAGGAACAAATCATCGAGGCACTGAACCTTGAAGAGATGACTCCTGCCGACATTCAGGACGATGCCGCCCTGTTTGGCGATGGCTTGGGACTAGACAGCATTGACGCACTGGAACTGATTGTGCTGCTCGAGAAGAACTATGGCATTCGCATCAGCAACCCCGCCGAGGGCAAGCAGATATTTGCATCGGTCAACGTGCTGGCCGACTATGTGAACACTCACAAGACCAAGGGCTGACCTTCACCCCACCAGCATGGAGCGCATCGTCATCACCGGCATGGGCATCAATTGTGCCATGGGCATCAACTGCCACCAGACCCTGCAACGGCTGCGTAGCGGCAAGTCTGGCATTGGAGTTGTGCGCTATCTGGCAACCGAGCACACGCGGTTTCCCGTTGGTGAGGTACCCATGAGCAATGAACAGCTGATGAGCGCGACCAGTGTGAACGAACCTGCGACACGCACCCAACTGCTGGGTGTGCTAGCGGTCCGCGAGGCTCTGCAACAAGCGGGGTGGTCCACGAGCACTCCGTTGGCCTTGCTGTCAGGCACCACCGTGGGCGGCATGGACCGCTTTGAGCAGGAATATGCCCATCTGCTTGCCGGCACGGGCAATGCGGCCTATCTGCATGCCCAGGACTGTGGCGCCAGCACACGCATGATTGCTGCTGCTTTCCCAGGACAATTCAACATGGTTGACACACCCTCGACGGCATGCTCATCGGCGCTCAATGCCATCATCATCGGAGCACGGCTGTTGCAGACAGGTCGCGCCACGGCTGTGGTGGCTGGCGGCAGCGAATGTCTCACACGTTACCACCTGAACGGCTTTAAATCCCTGATGATTCTTGACGAACAGCCATGCCGACCGTTTGACAAGAATCGAGCGGGACTGAACCTGGGTGAGGGTGCCGCATTTGTGATGCTGGAGCGCGAGAGCGATGCCATGAGGCGTGGAGCCCCCGTGCTGGCAGTGTTGTCAGGCTGCGGCAACGCTTGTGACGCTTTTCACCAGACCGCCACATCGCCTGACGGCGAGGGTGCCTATCTGGCGATGAGCCAAGCCCTGCGACAAGCCAGCCTGGCTGCAAGTGACATCGACTATGTGAACGCCCATGGCACCGGCACCCCCAACAACGATGCCAGTGAGAGTGCCGCCCTGCGGCGTGTGTATGGCGAGCATCTGCCACCCGTGTCGTCCACCAAGGCGCTCACTGGCCACACAACCAGCGCATCGGGCAGCATCGAGGCAGTGCTGTGTGTGCTGGCGATGACCGACGGCTTCATCCCAGGACAATGCGGTTGGCAAACTCCCGACCCAGACTGCATCATCCCCATCCAGAGCAACCAGCGTGCCACCCTGCGTCACGTGATGTGCAACTCGTTCGGGTTTGGGGGCAACGATTCATCCATCATCCTGTCACGACCATGAGCCATCCCACAATACACATCACCGCAGCAACCCACATCTCACCACAGCAACCGCTGAGTGAGCAGTGGCTGGAATGCCCCACCCCACTGCCCCTCGTGGCTCATGCCGTTGACCCCGACTTCAAGCAATGGCTCAACCCCATGAAGTCACGCCGCTGGGATGCCCTGCTCAAGCGGGCACTTGTCACCAGCCGCACGGTGATGCAGCAAGCTGGCGTCACCATGCCCGATGCCATCATCACAGGCACTGGCATGGGTTGCCTGGGCAGCACGTCGGCTTTCCTGTCGGCGCTGGCACACGAGGGTGAGAGCGTGTCACAGCCCACCCACTTCATGCAATCCACCCACAACACCATCGGCTCGCTCATCGCGATGCAGACAGGTTGTCACGGCTACAACACCACACACTCACAAGGGTCGATGTCGATGGACACAGCCTTGCTTGATGCCATCACCCTGCTGCAAACAGGCATGGCACAACACGCCCTAGTGGGTAGCCACGACCAATTGCTCGACGAGTGGGTACAGATGCTGCGACACGAGGGAGATGACCGCACCATGGGCGAGGTGTCGGTGGCCATGATGCTCGAGGCCGCGTCCGACCTGGAACAAACCTCATCGCTGTGCACGCTGGCAGGCATAACCCTATCGGCAGGCAACATGACTGACGACGCCCTGAGGCTGTGCGGCACCACCCCACCCGATGCCATCATGACCAGCGGCAATTGCGCCAGAGGCTTGACCAGTCTCCCGTTTCCCAACGTGCCACGCCTGTGCTACGGACACATGTGTGGTGCGGGCTACTCGGCATCAGCATTTGGCGTTTATGCGACAGCCCAATGTCTGCATCGCCATGCATTTCCGGCCCACATGCGTTGTGATGGACACAACACTCCCCTCCCAGCCAACCGCGTGCTAGTGGTGAACGAGGACACCCCCTATTATTCACTCATCCTGCTTGTGTCATGAGGCTGATTGTCATCTCACTGGTGCAATGCCTGCTGCTGGCAGGTGGTCAAGTGCTGCTCAAGTTTGCGCTCAATGCCATGGGCACGTTCTCATGGACTGTGGCTTTTTTTGTACGACAGCTCACCAACTGGTGGTTTCTGGGATGCGGCCTGTGCTATGTGGCAGCAACGGTGCTGTGGATGTATATTATCAAGAATTTCCCTTTCAGCATGGCCTATCCCATGATTTCACTGAGCTACGTCTTTGGGATGGTGGCTGCCATCCTGGTGTTTCACGAGCAAGTGCCACTCACCCGGTGGCTGGGCGTGGCACTCATCATGGGTGGCTGCCTGCTGATAGCCAAATAACATCAAACAAGCAAAAATAACGAACGATGAAACCACGCATTATTACACTGATAATCACCATCATGTTGCTTGCGTCAGGTCTGCAAGCCCAGACGCTCAAGAAGGCCAGTGCCGCCCAGTCGAGCCAGATGATTACCGCCATCAACAAGACGGCAGCATCATTGCGCTCCATCCAGTGCGACTTCACCCAGACCAAGAGCATGTCGTTTCTCAACGACAAGATGGTGTCACACGGCAAGATGTATTATACCAACAACGGCAAACTGCGCTGGGAATACACCACCCCCTATCGCTACACATTTGTCATCAGTAGGGGCAAGGTCACCATGCAGTCATCCAAGAAGACCAGCACGGTGAACCTAGCCAGCAGCCGCCTGTTCCAAAGCATTGCCGACATCATGGTGAGCAGCGTCACTGGCAAGAGCCTGACTAACAACAAGGACTTTGCTGTGGAAATGTACACCAGCGGCAACCAGTGGGTGGCAAGCCTGACCCCACGCCGCGGAGACATGAAAAAGATGTTCAAGATGGTGCGTCTGTACTTCAACCAGCAGCACAGCATGGTGAGCCGTGTTGAGATGGTGGAGAATGGCGGCGACAAGACTGTGATTGAATTGAGCAACGTCAAGACCAACACCACCATTCCCGCTAGCATGTTCACAGTCAAGTGAACGCATCTGGCAGCGCTGTTCCATCGCCACTGCTAGAGGCTGCCCCTTTACACCTCATATAATAAAAACCAAAGCAGGCATCCGGTTAATCATCGGACACCTGCCATGATGGGTTTGTTGTTGCTAGCTAGCGCGGTTTAAGCGTTCTTTGCCTTCTCCACAATAGCCTTGAAAGCGTCGGGATTGTTCACAGCCAGGTCGGCAAGAACCTTGCGGTTGATTTCGATGCCTGCCTTGTGAATGAGGCCCATGAGCTTGCTGTAGGAGAGATCCTCCTGACGAGCGGCCGCATTGATACGCTGAATCCACAGAGCGCGGAAGTTGCGTTTCTTTTTCTTGCGGTCAGCATAGGCGTAGGTCAGACCCTTCTCCCATGTGTTCTTAGCAACGGTCCAGACGTTCTTGCGAGCGCCAAAGTAACCCCTTGTAAGTTTTAAGATTTTCTTGCGTTTGGCTCTTGAAGCCACGTGATTAACTGATCTTGGCATTTTTTTAAATGATTTTGATTGCTAGCGTCCATTTCTGGTGCTTGGTGGCTAGACAATCGGTTAATAAAATGATAAAAATCTCTCGAGATTAAAATGAAGTTGGGAAATGTAACGATTACCTAGCCAGCAACTTGCGTACGGTGGGCAGGTTAGCCTGATCCACGATACTCATCTTACCCAGGTTGCGTTTACGCTTCTTGCTTTTCTTAGTCAGAATGTGACTTTTGTAAGCATGTCTTCTTTTAATCTTTCCTGTTCCGGTAAAGGTAAACCTTTTTTTGGCACCGGAATTAGTTTTAACTTTTGGCATTTTGTTTGTTATTTAAAAAAAGTTATTAATATATGGAGTTCAGGCACTTACCAAGCCTGATACTCCCCTTCTTCTTTTTCTCATTCTGGAGAGTTGCTGTTGCCATCGGCAGGAGCGGCAGGAGTCTCATCGGCCTTGTCGCTGGCTGCTGCCTCGTCCTTTTTCTTGGCCGAGGTCGATTTCTTGGGCGAGAGCATGATGGTCATGCGTTTACCCTCGAGCACAGGCATTTGCTCAAGCTTTCCGTACTCTTCCAGGTCGTTAGCAAAGCGCAACAACAGCACCTCACCCTGCTCCTTGAAGAGGATGGAGCGTCCCTTGAAAAAGACATAACTCTTGACCTTGGCACCCTCCTTGAGGAAGCCGATGGCGTGCTTGAGCTTAAAATTGTAGTCGTGCTCATCGGTCTGGGGTCCAAACCTGATTTCCTTGACCACGACCTTGGTTGACTTGGCCTTTTGTTCCTTGGCGCGCTTGCGCTGTTGATACTGGAACTTCTGGTAGTCCATGATGCGGCACACAGGAGGGTCGGCCTGTGGTGCGATTTCAATCAGGTCCAATCCCTGCTCGTCGGCCATTTTCATCGCCTGAGCAATGGGATAGATGCCTTGGGTCACATTATCACCCACAAGGCGCACCTGCGATGCAGTGATTTGGTCATTGATCGCATTGGTGTCTTTGTCATTTTTACCGCCTTGCGGACGGTTGCGCTTTTTGGGCCTGGGGCCACTGGGACGTTTGGGTCCCGACCAATAGGGTTTCTTCATTAAATAGTTTAAAAAGTTTATATTATTACAATCAAGAGATTCCCCTGCCGGCACTTGCTGCCGGCGGGGAAATTCTCGTTTAGAAGCGTGTCATTTCTTCCACTTCAGCGTTAATTTCGTCGGCAAAGGTAGTAATTTTTTTGGAACCCAAGTCAATTCCGCCTTGTTTTCTTACCGAAACTTCTTCATTTCCAGCTTCCTTCTCACCCACGATGAGCAAATAGGGGATGCGCTTGAGCTCGTTATCGCGAATTTTCTTGCCAATTTTCTCGTTGCGGTTGTCCACATAGGCACGCACGTCACGCTTGTTGAGCTCGTCGGCCACATGCTGGGCATAGTCGTTGAACTTCTCGCTGATGGGCAATATCACAGCCTGGTCGGGAACGAGCCACAACGGCAACTTGCCAGCGGTGTGCTCAAGCAGCACAGCGATGAAGCGCTCCAGCGATCCAAAGGGTGCGCGGTGAATCATCACGGGACGGTGCTTCTGGTTGTCGGCGCCAGTGTATTCCAGCTGGAAACGCTCAGGCAAGTTGTAATCCACCTGAATGGTGCCCAGCTGCCAGCGGCGACCCAGTGCGTCCTTGACCATGAAGTCCAGCTTGGGGCCATAGAAAGCCGCCTCGCCAGTCACTTGCTTGGCAACCAGACCCTTTTCCTCGCAGGCCTCGATAATGGCACGTTCGGCCTTTTCCCACACCTCGTCGGTGCCCACATACTTGTCCTTGTTGTTGGGGTCACGCAGTGAGATTTGAGCCTCATATTCAAAACCGAACACCTTGAAAATAAACGAGATGATATCCATCACGCCCAGGAACTCCTGCTTCAACTGGTCAGGCGTGCAGAACAGGTGGGCATCATCCTGACAGAAACAACGCACACGCGTCAGGCCGTGCAGCTCACCACTCTGCTCATAGCGATAAACTGTGCCAAACTCGGCAAAACGCAAGGGCAGGTCACGATAGCTACGCGGTGCCGTGCGATAAATCTCACAGTGGTGAGGACAGTTCATGGGTTTGAGCATATATTCCTCACCCTCCTCGGGGGTCTGGATGGGACGGAACGAGTCCTTGCCGTACTTGGCATAGTGACCACTCGTGACATACAGAGCCTTGTTGCCGATGTGCGGGGTAATCACCTGCAAGTAGCCATAGCGCTTCTGTATCTTGGCCAGCATGTCCTGCAAGCGATTGCGCAACGCGGCACCCTTGGGCAGCCACAGTGGCAATCCAGGACCCACATTGGGCGAGAAGGCAAACAGCTCCATCTCCTTGCCAATCTTGCGGTGGTCGCGCTTCTTTGCTTCCTCGAGCATCACCAGATATTCGTCAAGCATCTTCTTCTTGGGGAACGAGATGCCATACACACGAACAAGCTGGGAGCGGTTCTCATCGCCACGCCAGTAGGCACCTGCCAGCGACATGACCTTGACAGCCTTGATAGCACCCGTGCTGGGAATGTGCGGTCCACGGCACAAGTCGGTGAAATTGCCCTGTGTGTATGTGGTGATGTGGCCATCTTCCAATTCATTGATGAGCTCACATTTATAAGTCTGTCCATGGTCGCCAAAGAACTTCAACGCATCGGCCTTGCTGATGTCGCGGCGCACAACAGCCTCGTTCTTGGATGCCAGCTCGGCCATCTTCTTCTCGATTTTGGCAAAGTCAGCGTCTGTGAGCTTGTTCTCACCCGGGTCGATGTCATAGTAAAATCCGTTCTCAATGGCAGGGCCAATGCCAAACTGGATGCCGTCGTACAGCTCCTGCAAGGCCTCGGCCAGCAGGTGAGCCGACGTGTGCCAGAAGGCATGCTTGCCCTCGTCGTCCTCCCACTTGAAGAGTTTAATCTCGCCATCCATACAAATGGGGCGTGAGATGTCCCACTCCTCGTCGTTAAATGATGCGGCCAGCACATTGCGTGCCAGTCCTTCACTGATGCTCTTGGCAATGTCCAGAGGGGTCACACCACTCTCATATTGTCGAACACTGCCGTCAGGAAACTTGATGTTAATCATAAAAATCTATAATATAATTGGTTAAGGGGTCGTGCCATACAACGGCACAACAATTCAAACTGCAAAGTTACACCAACTTTGCCGGACTACAAAATTTAACCCCATAAAAAATCAACCTTTTTCAACAACAGATTTTTTGTAATAGTATTGACGCTTGCCACGGGTGCGACCAGCAAAGTCAATGGCATGGGCAGGGCAATGGTGGTAACAAGAAAAACAAGTGGTGCACAAACCGTTGTGGAGCCATTGTGGAACCTGACCAGACGGGCAAGCGATGTTGCCAACGGGGCACACGCGCTCACACAACCCACAGCGGAGGCAGGCATCGGCATCAACACTGAACTTAGCATCGGTGACCCAGTGACGCAAAAAGTAGCCTCCCAGCAGACGGCTGTTGATGTGCGGCCAGCGGCTAGCATTGATGTGGCGCTCGCCTCGACAACGGTCAACGATGAACGGCAACAGCTGCTGCACACGGTCACTGGCATCAGCCAGCTTGCGACGCGCCACATCGGGTTTATCAATCTGATCTATGATGGGGAAATTATAGGTCTCGGGCATGATAACCGAGAACACGCTGTGCAAGGCTAACCCAGCCTGCTGCAAGTCGTCGCACAAATAGTCAAGCGTCAATCCCACATCATCACCGCAAGTGGCAAAAGCATAAGTAAAATTGCGGCTCTCGTCATAGCCCTGCAATTCAAGACGGCGCACGAAGTCGCGCACTATAAACGGCGGACGCCAACCATGCACGGGAAAGCAAAAACCCACACGCTCACAGTTTGCTTCAAGCCGATAGTGAACATCCCCATGCTGCATTGCTGCCCCGATGGCCACAAGACGTTCGCCTGTGGCAGCCGCAAGCTCATTGGCCAGCCAGCCCGTGTTGCCCGTTCCTGTAAAATAAAAAATCATAGCGCTCCGATGATTGAGACCTGTTCACGACGTGACATCTCACCAGGATTGGTACCTGGCTCACCCTCGGGAACTTCCAAGCCTCGTGAATGGTAAAAATGGGTCCAGTAGGGTGTCACCTGGCCACTCGCATCATGAAACGACATGGCAATGGGCGCAAACACGAGACTTCCCTGCATGTCGGTGTAGCACAATTGGACCAACTCGCTGCAATAGAGCGTGCTGTCGCCTGGCAAATAGTAGTGATCATAGGCAGTCCCCACATAGTGTAACGCACGCCGCACGCTTGCTTTCACGTCAAATGCCACATTAACACGCCCGACAACCACATGTGGATTGCGGCACACAAATGTGTCGAGCGGCGTGATGCACACACCAGCATAGACAGCCTCGATGACGCAGGGCACACCATGGTCACCACCGATGCGGTGCAAGATACCCACATGGTCGATGGGCAAGCCATCGGTGCCCGTTGTGACTGCTGTGATAGCATTGGCACTGTCGGTGCAGGCAAACAACAAGTCACCTTCATGCAAGTCCTCCACAGCCAGGGGCGTGAACGCATGCGCTTTCAGCACAGTTGTCAGCAACAGCATGGCCAGCAGCTTAATACCACGTGACGCCATTGTTGTAACTGGAATGTTTGTCATATTTAACATCCTGCAAGATAGATGACTTGACGGCAATGTGAAAATTATAACTCTTGTATGGCCCAACTGGCACAAAGCTAGCACTCATCTCAAAACAGTGCATTTGGCGCGACACGGTGCAGTTCATATAGGCAATCTTGTGGGTATCAAAATTATAACTTGCCGAGAACGAGAATGCCCAATTCTTGGTGGGACGAATGTTGCCATTCAGACTCAAGTTCTGTGTCCACTTGCCGTTATACTCCATCTTGTCATAGTTGAACGATCCGTAACCATAGGACACCGAATAATTGCACGTCAAGCTCCAAGGACAATCCCACTTGGCATAGCCATATTGGTCCAGCTCCAAGTCGGTGAGCTGTCCTGAGTTGTCTTTATCTTTGTCCTTATCATTTGGATTTTCTTCACCATCGGCTTGTCGCTGACGGGCACTTTTCTTGTCCATGGCTTCCTTGTCTTTGTCCTTCTTGTCCTTGCGCCTGAACGTGTCGTTGTTAAAGGTGTAAGAGAACGAGGTACCCGTGCTAGCGAGCCTGCCCCACCCGCCACCGTTAAACAGGCGCAACTTGTTGACACGCACAGGATTGCCAGACGAGTTGAGCGCATACTTATAGACATCCCACGTTGCACTCAGGTTGAGGTTAAACCCCTTGGTGAGACGCAACAAGATGCTGGTGCTCAGGTTGCTCCACTTCATGCTGTCGGCAGCCAGGTTGCAAGACTGGCTCAAGTTGAAGCTCTCGATGAGTGACACTTTTTTATAGCCCGTGCTGTCATTATCACTTTTCACCTTGGCTTCCAGATTATTGGCAAGGCTGAACGACAATGTTCCCGACTTGCCACTCGGCGCATTGCCATAGAGGGTGTGGGCAAAGTAACTGTACCTCACTCGTTGCAAGTCACCATTGGCATCAGCGTAGTCATAGTTGCCATAGTAGCCCCAGAAAGGAGCGCCAAAATCAGGAGCGGCCGAGAACGACACAGTTGGCGTGATGACATGCCTAATCATCTGTATCTTGTCACTCAACTTACCCAAAATCTTCAAGGGTTTGAAAAAACCGTATAATTTGGTGCTCACGCCCACCGAGAAGTTGAAATCAAACACATTGTAGAAGCCATAGGTGGTGTCGCGCACCACAGCACTGGCATTGGGATCCCATTGTTGCCTGATTTTGCTAGTGTACATGCGGTCATTCATCGTGATGGATGGCGTGACATTAAAATATTTCATCACATTGAATGTCGCCTGCACTGGCACCACATGGCTCATGCCATTGCGCCAGTCCTTGTATAGGTTCTTGTGCAGAAACTCATTTTGCTTGGCTGTGAGTGAGTTCTGGAAACGTCCTGTGTAACTCACCTTGATTTTCTCATACCACCGCTCATCGCCAACCATACGCTTGCGCTTGAAAGGTGCCGTCTGGCTCATGGTGATAGTGAAATTGGGGAACGACACGGTAATAGTGCTGTCGGCAGTGCGTTGCGACACACTGGCGGTGCTGGATATGCTCCACTTGGTGTCGGGAATCTTGTAGGTCAAGTTCACGGTACTGCTCTTTGTATTCTCGGTGAACGCGTTTGTATAGTATGTGCTCAAGCTATTGCGAGCATAGCCCGTTGTGGCAAAGTTAACACTAGCCGAGAATGTCATGTAAGGGTTTGCCTTGGCATTCTGTGAATGGCTCCACAACACCTGAAAGTTGTGCATCTTGCTATAGTCGGGGTCTCCTTTTTCTCCATCGACAGTTGTCAAGTAGTTGATAGTGAATGAGCCACTGTACTTGTAACGGCGTGCATATGAAGATTGGGCCGAAATGCCCCACGAGCCACGGGTGTAAATTTCACCAGTGAGCGCCAAATCGACATATTGACTCAGGGCAAAGTAATAGCCACCGTTGCGCAGATAAAAGCCACGACTGTAGTCCTCGCCGAAGGTGGGCATCAAGATACCACTCTGATACTTCTCGCTGAAGGGAAAATAGCCAAATGGCACCGCGATGGGCAACGGCAGGTCCTCAAGCACCATGTAGGCAGGTCCTGTCACCACGTTTTTCTTGGGACGCACCTTGGCCTTGGTGAGTTGAAAGTAGAAGTGAGGATGCTCATGATTGTCACAAGTGGTGTAGCGCCCATCCTTGATGTAGTAAGCATCATCCTCGGTCTTCTTGGTAATGCCACCGGTGAGGTACCCCTCACCCTGCTCGGTGACGATGTCGGTGATGTAGCCTTTCTTGGTCTTGAAGTTATACTTCATGATGCGAGATTCATACTCACCACTGTTATCCTTGAACACAGGCTTACCAGTCAGCTCGCCCACGCTGTCGGGCACACCGATCGCATGCACCTGGCTGCTGTCCATGTCCATGCTGATTTGCGCCGCACTCATGTCGATATCGCCATACATCACCTTGCCAGTACCATACATGGTGGCATGCTTGCGGCCATACATCACAATCGAATCCTTGGCGCTAAACTCCACAACGTGGTCCAGGTCCACCTTGACGCGCTTAAAGCGAGACGTGTCCTGAGGGTTCTGATTGGGAGTGAGCGAGTCTCCTTGTGCCACAATGAGCGAATCAACAGCCGTGGCCAGGTCACCCGACAGATGCAACGCACCGTCGTCAGGCTCCTGAGCCTGCACAACCCATGACGGCAGCAGCATGAGCAGCGCCACCAGCATGAACAATATGTTGTGTCTTGTTATACTCAAGTGTAGCACACAATTTATCTAAAATCGTGCAAAATTAGTCATTTCTCAAGATTTCAAAGCAAACAGTGGGCAAAATAAATGCGGTTTTAGGTTTTATTATCCTTTTTTAGCGGTTTGTTCCGCGTTTCAAGCACATTTTTTTGACCCTAATCTGGCACCAGAAACCATCTCAAGGCATTTTTTCACGTTTTTATTTGTGATGACAAGCAAAAGGGTGTAAATTTGCAGTATTCCAATCAAATTCATCTATTAGAACGACATGAACAATCCTTTAACATTCATCGGCATTATCCCCGCACGATATGCCTCAACAAGGTTTCCAGGCAAGCCACTGGCTCGACTAGGAGGCCTCACAGTTGTGGAGCGCGTCTATCGGCAAGTGAGCCAGGTGCTTGACCATGTGATTGTTGCCACCGACGATGACCGCATCATGCAGGCGGTGCAGGCATTTGGTGGCAAGGCGGTGATGACCAGTGCGGCACACCGCAGCGGCACCGACCGTTGTCACGAGGCATACCTGCTCAACGGCGGCAACGAGGATGTGGTCATCAACATCCAGGGCGACGAACCGTTCATTCAACCCGACCAGTTGCGTGCCATCATGGCTTGCTTTGACAATGACAGAACCGACATTGCCACACTGGTGCGCCCGTTTAACGCCGACAGGCCCTATTGCGAGCTAGAAAACCCCAACACCCCCAAGGTGGTGCTGGACAGCCAGATGCGGGCACGATATTTCTCTCGCTCGGTCATCCCGTTTGTCCGGGGTGTGGAACGTGAGCAATGGCCCACCGCAACACAATTCTACACTCATGTGGGCATGTATGCCTATCGCGCACAAGTGCTGGCAGCTATCACTCAATTGCCACAGTCACCCCTTGAGTTGGCCGAGTCGCTTGAGCAGTTGCGATGGCTTGAAAACGGCTATACCATCACGGCTGGCGTGACCACGACCTCAACCATTGGCATCGACACCCCCGATGATCTGGCACGGGCACAAGCATTTCTCGACAATCAACAACACACCAACTGACATGGCCAAGCAATACAATCGACGTGAGATATTGAAAATGGGAACGGCTGCCGTTGCTGGCACCACCATGCTGGGACTACCCCTCATGGCACAAGCCTCACAAACAGCCTCACCACAAGCCGACCGACTGCGGCACAAGCGTGGAGGCAAGTGTCTGGTGATTGGAGCACATCCCGATGACCCCGAGACCTGTTGCGGCGGCACCATGGCACGACTGGCACGCGAGGGCTGGGATGTGGTTGCGGTCTATCTCACTCGTGGTGAGGCGGGCATTGAGGGCAAGAGTCATGAGCAGGCTTCAGCCATTCGTTCCCAGGAAGCTATCAACGCCTGCCGCGTGCTGGACTGCCGGCACGCTTTTCTGGGACAGACCGACGGCAACACGGTGTGTGACGCAGACCACTACAAGCAGATGCGTAAATACATTGCCAGCGAGAACCCCGATGTGGTGTTCACCCACTGGCCCATCGACAGCCACCGCGACCACGCCATCTGTGGTCTGCTGGTGCTCGACAGCTGGAGGAGGCTGGAACATGCGTTTGAGCTATACTACATGGAAGCGATGACAGGCACACAGACCCAGATGTTCGTTCCAGACACCTATGTCGATATCAGCGACGTGATTCAAGTCAAGCATGAGGCATGCATGTGCCATGTGAGCCAGGGCATGGACGACATCAACCACTGGCATTACCGCATGGAGCAATTCAGGGGCATTGAGTGCCGCTGTGAAGTTGCCGAGGCGTTCCTGCATCATCGCTGGGACAGCAAGGTCTTTCTCTAGTCTATAGGCGGCTAGCCAGCGCGACAGCGGCGGCCGTCTGGTAGGCATCCATGGTGCGAGCCTTAGCGATGGCCTTGCGCTGGCGACGGTCGATATCTGGCAAGAAGTATTCCCACACAGCCTGCATGCGACGAACCAGCTGGGTGTCACCGCCATTGAGTTGAGCATCATATCCTTGCAACAACAAGTCATGAAAGCGGCGATAGTCATCAGCCGTGGCATGCGGCGACATCATGGCGGGATTGGCAGCCAGTCCACGCCCCACCATCACTGCCGCCAGTCCAGGATAGCGTTGTGCAATGGCAACGATATCGGCAATAGTGTGCAACTCGCCATTATAGACAATTGGGAATTGTGCTTGTGCCACCAGTGCGTCCATCTGTTCCATGAGCAATTCGCCCTTGTATTGCTGCTTGCCCGTGCGAGGGTGCACCGTGACGTGACAAGGATGCAGGATGGACATGAGCGGCAAGATGTCACGCCATTGAGCGGCATCGTCCCAACCCAACCGCATCTTCACGCTATAGGTGACATCTGGCACACCTGCCAGAGTGACAAACAGCTCCTGCACCAACTGGGGATGAGGCAACAGGCCTGCTCCCTTGCGGTGTGATGCCAACGGGGGAAATGGGCACCCCAGATTGATGTCGATGTGCCGATAGCCCAACTTCACCAGTTCATTCACCATCATCAATGCTGCCTCGGGGGTGCCGCCCAAAATCTGGGGCACCAGCGTCACGCCAGTGTTGCGCTGTGGCTGCACATCACGCAACTCACGCCAGCGCACCTCACAACGCTCGACACGCAAGAAGGGGGCATAGTAAGCATTCACACCGCCAAACACTGTGGCGTGGGCACTGCGCCACACACTATCGGTGACGCCTTGCAACGGCGCTGCCAGCACCTGCGGCAAGTTGGCATTCATGTCATTCACGTTGCGAACTTGAGTTAAAAACAGGTGTCAAGAAAAACGTCATGCTGCGATTGACGGCGGACAAGCGGTATTGCTCCAGCGGACGAGCGCCCCAGCTGTCAATGCCACCCAGACCACAATGCTCACCGTCGATAGTGAGCTCGGTATAACGCGACGGGGTGAGTTGTGACGGGTGACGCTGGCATTTCTCATCACCCTCATCAAGTTCAGCAATGTCATAGTGCAATGCACTGGCATAAAAAGGCTTGTCGGATGTGATGAGCAAGCCGTTTCCAACAGGATTGGTCTGACGCCACCAGCGAACATCACCCTTGGTTCCCGTTTCTTGAGGACGGATGTAGGGGTAAAACTGCTCATCCGCGCTCTGTGTCCACACTCCCAATCGTTGTGAATAACGGCGGTCGGCATAATTCTCGATGGGTCCCCTGCCATAGTAGGAGCTACCCTCCATGCTGTGCGGCAGGTCCATCACCATGCCATAACGCAACATTTCGGGACGTTCCTCGTCAGTCAGGTCAAAAGTCAGGTCTTGGGTAACACGCATGATGCCACCACGGTGCACCTCATATTTCACACACAGCGTGGCGGACACCTCAGGCAGACGATAGGTTGCGACAACCACTTGAGCGGCCTTGTTGCTCGATTTCTTGTCCACAACCAGTGATGTGAGATTCATCACGGGATTGCGCCACACGTGCAACCGGTGCTGCAAGTTAGCTCCCATGTCGTTATCAGTCACTGCACGCCAGAAGTTTGGACGCAATGTGCCCCCCTCGCCCAGCAGATCCATGCCATTCACGGCATATCGAGTCATCAGTCCCGTGACGCCATCCCAGTCGATTGTCACGCCATTGCCAGCCAGTTGCAGACCGCCACCAGCCAGTTTCTTGACCTTGAGCCCCGACTTGTCTTGAGGCAATGTCTGGGCATGAGGTTTCACCTCACGCACTGGCAGTTGGTTGTAAGCAATGCGCTGACCGCTTTCCATCAGCGGCTCGTCAGACTTGAGAAAGAAATCCACATTGAGCATCAGCTCGTCGCCAGACTGGGTTTTCTGTTCTATCGCCGTGCGCAATGGCAACTGAATGCACGTGCTGTGTTGTGGCTCCACACTCAGGTCATCCACCTTGCCGCTGGCCACCTCGTCACCGTTGGCAAGCAATTGCCATGTCATTCTGACGTTATCCAGATTGCGGAAGAAGAATTCATTATACACTTCAATCGAGCCTTCACCGCTCATGTCCAGATTGCGGGCCCACACATTCTGGTGATAATAGAACACCTCCCAGGCTTCAGGATTCCACTTGCGGTCAGGGCTCACCACGCCGTTACAGTTGAAGTTGTTGTCGCTGGGGTCGTAGGTGTTATAGTCACCGCCATAGCTGTAGATGGGGCGTCCCTCGCTGTCGGTGGTGCGCAAACCCTGGTCGGCAAAGTCCCAGATAAAGCCACCCTGATACTTGGGACAACGGCGTATCACATCCCAATATTCCTTGAATCCACCGCCCGAGTTGCCCATCGCATGATTATACTCGCACTGGATGAGAGGCTTGGTGCTTGCAGGATTGCTGGCATACTGCTCACACCAGTCGGGAGCAGCATACATGGGACACATCAGGTCGGTGTTCTCGCCACCCTGGGCACGTTCCCAGTGAATGGGACGTGTGGCATCGGTCTGGCGTATCCAGTCACGGGCGGCAGTGAAGTTGGGACCGTCACAGGTCTCGTTGCCCAGTGACCAGATGATGATGCTGGGATGGTTGAACTGCACCGACACATTGTGCTGGTTGCGCTCCAATATCTGGCGGGCAAACATGGGCAAATAGGTGGGAGCTGTGGCAGGGTCATAGTAGAAACCGTGGCCCTCCTGATTGGCCTCGGCACACACGTACAATCCATACTCGTCACACAAGTCATACCACTGCGGGTCGTTGGGATAGTGTGAGGTGCGCACAGCATTCATGTTGAGAGATTTCATCACACGGATGTCCGATATCATGCGGTCACGCGACACCACATATCCACCATCGGGGTCTATCTCATGACGGTCAACACCCTTGATGAGCACTGGCACACCATTGACAAGCAACTGACCATTCTTGATTTCCACACGACGGAAGCCCACCTTGACAGCAACAGCCTCGCCAGTGGGGTTGAGGGTCGCAACCAGGGTATATAGGTTAGGGGTCTCGGCTGTCCATTGCTTGGGTTGCGCAATGCGCCAGGAGTTGTCGCCTGTGGCAACCAGCGGCACCTCTTTACCACTGGCATCCAGCAAGCGGTAACTCATCTTGCCCTTGCCTGTGACGCGAGTGGCAACAGTGAGCGTGCCATCACGATAGTCATCGGTGAGACCTGCCGTGACACGCAAGTCATCGATGTGATTAACAGCATCACGACAATACAAGTAGCAATCACGAGCGATACCGCTCAGGCGCCAGAAGTCCTGGTCCTCGCTGTATGAGCCATCACACCAGCGGAACACTTGCATCGCCAGCAGGTTGTCACCCTCATGCAGATAGGGGGTCACATCAAACTCGGCTGCCGTCTTGCTGTCCTCGCTATAGCCCACATACTTGCCGTTGACCCACAGATAAACGTTGCTGGTGACACTGCCCAGGTGGATGATCACCTGCTTGCCCATCCAGCCTGCGGGCAACGTGATGTGACGACGATAGCTGCCCACATGGTTATCGGTAATGGGTACTTCGGGAGGATTGTTTTCCCAATGACCACGCCATGCAAAACCAATGTTGACATACTCGGGGTCACCATACCCGTTCAACTCCCAGTTGCCCGGCACGGGCATCGTGGCCCACCCACTGTCGTCATAGTCGGTGCGCCAGAAGTCAACAGGGCGCTCATCGGCATTGGCAACCCAGTTGAAACGCCACGTGCCGTTAATCGACAAGTAACGTCCCGACTGCAACTTGTCGCCGCGCAAGGCATCGTCAACACTGTTATAGGCAAAAAATGATGTATGGTCGGCAAGGCGGTTCACTGCGTTCACCTGCAAGTCGTGCCACTCGGTGCCAACACCTTGAGCGACACCACACAGTGGCAAGCAGACACACACCAGTGCCAGCAATCGCAAGAAATTGTGAAAATGTTTAGTCATATCATTTCGGGGTTTATTCATTTCAAAATTCAACTCGTCAAAGGTAGTATTTTTTCATGACGTGAGCAAAAGAATCCAATGCCACGGCAATCATCGGCGGCAAATTCACTTTTTCACATCAAGCAAGGCGTTAATGTAGTCACGGGAAATGCCGTGAGCCACAGCCAGGTCAATGTCGCGCTCCATGTCCTCGCGCTGATAGCGCAACTTGTTGAGCTTGGCACGCAACACATACAGATAGCCGTCATCTGGGTCCATTTCCAGCGCGGTGCGTATGTCTTCCTCGGCATCGTTCAAGCGCTTGAGCATCAAGTAGCAATCGGCACGGTGACCCAACAGCTGCGTGTTAGGCTCGGCCTTGATGACCTGTGTAAACAGCTCGGCAGCACGAGCATAGTTGCCATTGTTCTTGTGCAACAGCCCCATACCCTCGGCATACAAGCCCGAATTGGGGTTGATGCGCTTCACCTCGTTGAACAAATCCTCGGCAAGCTTGCTGTCGCCACGTTCCATGGCCAGCACACCCAGCGAGTAGCGCGCCTCGGTGTTATAGGCATCCAACTGGCGCACCCGCTCATAGTCGTCAATGGCTCGTTGCAGGCTGTCCATCTGCACATACAGCGCGGCACGATTGAGCAACAGCGTCACCGCATGAGGGGTCATGTCCAACGCCAGCGAGTAGTTCTTGACAGCGTCATCCAGGTGTCCCTGATAGCGCTGGATGGTTGCAATATTGCTCAACAACAGGCTGTTGTTGGGATTAGACGGGTCCATAGCAACAGCCTGACGCAACCATTGCTCGGCTTGCGGCCAGTCATGACTATCCATATAAACCTGAGCCGAATCGATGCACCTGAAATAGGGTGTCTCGGTGTCTATAGTGGGCAAGTCGGCTGTCTGGCTCTGTTGTTGTTGAGGCTTGAGACCGTGAGGAATTTTCATGTTCTCGCTCCCTATCTGGTTAACCACCTGCCCCTGAGCGCAAACAGCGCACCACAACATCATGGCAACGGCCATGACCTTGTGCGCCAGTCCATCGAGGTAAAATGAGCTTTTCATCATGATTCTGTTTGTTTGACATGAACATCCATCTGCGGGAACGGGAAATTCAATCCCTTGGCAGGGAATTGTTTATAAATCTGCTCGTTGACGGCATACAGCACCTTCCAGTAGTCACCAGTGTGTGTCCAGGCACGCACGATGAGCGTCACTGCGCTGTCATCCAGGCTCTCCACGGCAACATATGGGGTATAATCCTTCTTGGGAAGACGCTTGGCGATTTCGGTCTTCTGTGTCTCGCGCCACTGCTCGGCACGACGTCGCGACAGGTGAAAAATGCTATACCACCACGACTTACGCTCGGTGGCACCGTCGCCTTCGCCGCCATTAACAGCCTCGGCTGTCTCATCCTGCTGTTCTTCCTCTTGTGGCACCTCGCTGTTGGTGTGTATCACGCGCGGGTCGGCGGCAAGAATGGCAAGTGCCACCTCACGGGCACGGTCCACATCATCGCCATAGCTGATGCCCACGCGCCACTCCAGACGGTGATACTCCTCGGCACTGAAGTTGTTGATGGTGCCTGTGCTCAAGCCCCCGTTGGGGATAACGATGCGCTCGTTGTTGTAGGTGGTAATCACCGTGTTAAAGATTTGTATTTCCTTGACAAAACCCTTGTAAGCGCCAAACTCAATGTAGTCACCCACCTTGTAGGGCTTGATGAGCAATATCAGCACACCGCCAGCAAAGTTCTGCAACGTGCCGCTCAATGCCAAACCCACTGCAACACCAGCACTGGCAAAAATGGCAATGAACGAACTTGTCTCGATGCCCAGGATGCCTATCACAGTGATGATGAGCAGGAACAACAGCGTTATCTTGATGAAACTCAACAGGAATGTGGACAACGAGCGGTCAAAGTCCTTGCGTATCATGATGGCTCGCGCCACACTGTATATCTTGTTGATAATGAACTTGCCAACATAGAAGAAGGCTATTGCCGCCAGCACACGCAGACCCAGGGAGATGAGCGTGCTGGACAGCGATGTCACCAGACTGCCCACATCCAGATACTTGAAACTCTCAACCAGTCGGCCGGGCGTCATGTGGGCGATGCTGTCGGGCGACAACTTCTGAGCCAGCGAGTCCACCTGAGCGCTCACCCGGCTCGTCGCCGCCTCTATCTTGTTAGCTGTCACCGTGTCGGCAACCAGCTCATTCATCTGCAACAATATCGTGTTCAGTGTCATCTGATAACTCTTTATTCCTGTTTGTAGCCGCAAAGTTACAAAATGTGGCGCAATCATCAATCCCCCACCCCATCATTTTTCACACTCGTGGGGACGGGAGAGGATATTGACGGGTGTGTAATGGCCTGTGGGATGGATGTCTGGGGTGTTGAGGCGGGCATCCACGTCAATCACGACGGGAAAACCCTGCGGGGTCAAGATAACGTTCTCATCATGAAGGTCGGTAGCATAGTAAGTCGCTGCTGCGGTATAGACAGACCGATGACGGTCAAATTGCATCTGGTGCAAGTGCTGCCTGATGTCATCGATACCGACATGACGACCCTGGACAAACGGTTGACGCACAACGATGTAAAACTCGCCATCCTCATCACTTGTGAAACCACTAACCATCAAGGGCGCGACAGGAAACAAGGCATTGTGCAACGTGATGCGGTCAAGCGCAAATTGGGGCGTGACAAAATAGGCCAACGACAACAATTTGGTAACCATGCCATTACTATCATCATAGTACACCATTGCCTCACCGCCCTGTGCCAACCAGTGGCTGCCCGCAACAGCTCGTTGGGGTGTTTCAATCCAGATGCCGGCATGACGTGCCCACAACTCCACAACTTGCTGCTGAAGCCCCGTCTGCAAGAAATCACGAGTCATGCACTGTGCACGCACGCTCAACTCCTCGCCTGTGAGATTGCGAACGATGAGCGACGCGGCAACATGCGTCCGGCCACCCATCCTCAGCCCCTGCTGTGCCTGCATGGGGAAACGATGAAACAACATGGTGCCTGCCATGATTTCTGTCACAACTTCATCCAATTGCGCCAAGGCATCGGCACTCCATTCGCCCTCTTCAACAGCCTTATCAACCAGTGGTATGTTAACTGCATCAACACCCGTGGACCACGGTTGCAGCCGCAGTTCACTAGCAGCTTGAACCACGGGGTAATAATCGGCGGGCACACCGCTCATGGCATCCATCATAGCTGCCTCATGGACGTGCTCAACCTGTGCCAATGCCTGCTCATGGGTCACGGGGTGACGCAACATGTCCTGCACCTCACGACCCGCCGCCAGAGTGTGCCGCTCATGATACTCGTTGAGAAACCTGACATCCATCACACTAGTGCCTGTTTTCTACAGGGTGGACTGGAGGGAGGCGATGTGGTCAGGGGTAGTGGCCCAACTGGTGACGAAACGACAGTTGACGTGGTTGTCGTCAACAGGATTCCATTGTTCAAAAATGAAGTCACGCGAGAGGCGTTTAATCACGTCACTGGGCAGGATGACAAATTGCTGGTTGGTGGGCGAATCAACAGACATGGTGTACCCCTTGCTAACGAACACGTCACGCAGCTGCAACGCCAGCAGGTCGGCCTGATGAGCGAGGTCAAAGTAGAGATTATCGGTCATGAGCACATCAAACTGAACCCCCAGCATGCGCCCCTTGGCAAGAATGGCCCCATGCTGCTTGGCAATGGTGAAAAAATGCTTGGGCGTCCGACGCATGACAAGTGCTTCGCCCAACATGGCCCCACACTTGGTGCCTCCCAACGTGAATGCGTCACACAAGATGGGGAAATTCTGGATGGGAATGTCACACTGCGGCGACATCAGCCCATAGGGCAATCGCGCGCCATCGATGTACAGCATCAGACTGAAGTTGTCACACACCGCCTTGATGTCCATCAGGTCATGCAGGGTGTAAAGCGTCCCCAACTCGGTGGGGAACGTGATGTAAACGAGCCGCGGCTGCACCATGTGGTCGCGTGTGGGATCACCGGTAAACTGACCCATGTAATTCCACAAGTCCTCGGCCAGCATCTTGCCCTCGTGTGACGGCAAGGTGATAACCTTGTGACCGCTCGCCTCGATAGCCCCCGCCTCGTGCACAGCGATGTGACCCGTCTCGACCGCTATCACAGCCTCATAACTTTGCAACAAGGCATCGATGACGGTGGCGTTGACCTGAGTGCCACCCGGCAAGAAATGGATGCAACCTGGTGTCATCGCATCATTAAATGCCTGGGCAATCTTGCGCCGCGCGTTATCACAAAACTGGTCCAGTCCATATCCCGTTGCCGCCTCATTGTTGGTTTCCATGAGGCGTTGCAGGATGAGGGGATGACACCCATTGTTGTAGTCACTCTCAAACGAAATCATGTTGTGTCGCATTATTATTGGTTGGTGTTAGAGTGTTGTTTCTTGGCTTCCACCGAGTTAGCATAGATGCCCAAGAAGATGTCACGCAGCACGTCGGGTTCCTCGGCATCAAAACGGTTGAGTTTCTGCATATTGTCAAGGAATGCCTGCTTCTGCTCGGCAGTGTACCGGTCGGCATAGCGCTGTTGCTCATAGCGCAAGTCATGGGCAATGTAGTTGTTGGCTGTCAAGCGATAACCATCATGCAGCCGCTGGTCGATGAGATGTGCCACAGCACGGTGGTAGTCGTTGGCGGTCATGTCGTTAAATTGCATCAGCTCATCCTCGCCGATGGGCTTGCAAAACTCAAAGTGCACCTTGCCCTTGGGCTGGGTGAGGCCTGTGAGAATGCTGTTCAAGTCCTCGCCAGGTTTCTTGATGTAACGCTGTGAGCGCGAGCTATACAGCTCGATAGCCTTGAGGATGTCACACGGCTCCCATTCATAGCTCACCGCGATGGGCAAGATGTGCAATTCGGACAGACCCTTGATTTTGTCATCGGGGCAACTGAGGCCAAACATCTTGATGATGCCCTGGTCGGTGGCATCCAGGCCGTCCTTGGTGCGTCCATTGCGCTGGGCAATCCACACCGACTGGTGCTCATGGGTGATGACGTGGCGAATGTAGTCACTCAAGTGGCGCGAACTCATATAGAAGTCACGCATGCTGCCACCGCGCTCGACACGGAACATCTTGTTGCTCTTGCCCACATCGATGACAGTGGGGTGAGACATCAGGTTGGCGCCAAAGGTGATGTGGGTGGTGTCATAGCCGTGCCCCAACAGGATGTATTGCAACAAGCTGGCATCCAGCATGATGTCACGATGGTTAGCGACATACAGGTAACTCACATCGGTATCCACCAGCTCTAGTCCATTGAAGCTGAACTGGGTGGTGCTGCGGTCGATAACCTGCTGATTGACCTGCATCATGATGCGCCACTGAAACTCACGAATGTTGGTGCAACTCAGGAGCAACTCACGCGACTGGGCAATGGGCTTGTCAGGAAACACATATGAGGCCAGCAACGGGAACGCCTCGCAATCGGCAATGCGCTGCATGGCAGCGGGAATCTCGCTGTCATAGTACGGCCTGATGTCGTCAAAACGGTTCATATCCATGATAATAGTTGATTTTTTAAAGAAAGTAGTGTGTGAGATTGTCACATTTCATTTTTCTTGCGGTTATCGATAAACTTGACGGGTTTGCGGCTCTTGGCAGGGAAATTGATGGCATGAACCGCATCGGCATCCACAATCTCGACCCGCGGGGTCACGCGCAAGTTGGCACGGAAGCGGTCTTTTAATGCCTTGACCGCATCAAATGGCAATTCCTGCTTGAGCCCCACCTTGACAAGCACGTCGTCGGTACCCGCAGCACTGTCCTCGACATAGATGACATAGTTTTGCACATAGTCGGTATTGTCTAGCACATCGTTGATGGCTGGTGGATAGAGCGTTGTACCCTTGAGTTTAATCATGTTGTTCTTGCGGCCCACCAGTGGTGTGAGACGATAGCTCCAACGTCCACACTGGCATTGCTCGACACGGCGAGCGGCAATGTCACCAGTGCGGAAACGCAACAGCGGCATGCCCTCAACGCCCAGCGTCGTGACCACAACCTCGCCAATCTCGCCATCATCCACCGGCATGTTATCCTCACCGATAATTTCAACGATGATGAGTTCGGGGTGAACGTGCCCGCCACAGCCATACTCGCACTCCGAGAAGGTAGCCCCCATCTCGGTAGAGGAATAGGTGGCAAACAACTGCACGTCCCATTTTTCCTTGATTTTGCGACCCAGCAAGTTCAAGTTGAAATTCTGGTCACGCAGCCCCTCGCCGATGCCGATAATGCGCTTGACACTGCTTGAGCGATAGCCGATGCCATGAGCCTCGGCATACTCGATGAGACGCAGGATGAACGACGGCACACACATGATGGTGTCGGGACAAATGCGCTTGATGGTGTCCCACTGCAGCTCGGGAATGCCATTGCCCACACGTATAATGCTTGCTCCCAACTCGCGGATGCCCAAAAAATAGGCCAATCCTGCCATAAAACGCTTGTCGATAGTGGTCATGAGCTGCAAGATGTTGCCAGGATGAAGCCCCGCACACTCAAACGACTTTTTCTCGTTGTATGCCAGACGTTGCAGGTCTTTCTCGGTGCAGCAAAAGGTGACCGGGTCGCCCAGCGTGCCCGACGTGGTGATGTAGTCGATGACCTTGTCACGCGGCACGCACAAGAAATCATCATTGTAGAGCTGCAAATCCTTTTTCTCGGTAAACGGGATTTTCACCAAGTCCTCGAGATGTGTTATCTTGTCGATATTGACACGATAACTGTCAAACATACGCTTGTAGTAAGGTGAATGCTGTTGCAGGTATTGCAACGCCTCGTGCAACTTGGCCTCCTGAAATGTCTTGATGACCTCGGGTGACTGATATTCAATGTCTTGTTTGTTCATTATGCTCGTGTTTGTTAATTTCATTTTTCTAATAGGCCCACCTCGCGCAACCATGCCATGAAGTCGTCCAGCCAGATGCTGTCGCTTGCACCAGCTCCAAATCCGTGTCCGCCTGTGGGCAATTGCACATAGCGGTGACACACGCCAGCGGCAGTCATGGCACTGTCCATGAGCACACTGTTGTGATAGTCCACGATGGGGTCATCCACACAGTTGAGCAGATAGACGGGGCAAGCAATGCGGTCGGCATGACGCTCCATCGACAACGAGTCGCGCATCACAGCGTTGTGAGCCCCCCGCTCGCCCAGCAGCCCACGCCGTGAGCGGCCATGACAATAGGGACCGTTGAGAGTCACCACCGGATAAACCGGCACGATAAAATCGGGCTGCAACGACACCGTGGTGCTAATGCCCAACAACGACAAGGCATTGGTACCAGACAGCTCGGCCGACATCAACGCAAGATGTCCTCCAGCCGAAAACCCCATCACCCCCAGGCGATGCGGGTCCACATGCCACACCGCGGCACCAGCACGCACCAGTTGCAGGCTGCGCTGCACGTCTTGCAGCATCATGGGATAACGCCGCGGTGACCAGTGGGTGACAAACGCCATCTTGCCTGCCACACGATATTGAAGCACAAAGGCGGTGATGCCGTGGCGGTTCAACGCTTGTGCCACCTGTGTTCCCTCGGTCTTGAGGTCGTGCCAGTGATAACTGCCCCCTGGACACACAATAACCCCCACGCCATTGCCCTGACTGGGGACATAGGCCGTGAGTGTGACATCGGCATCCACACCTGTGCCATGCCAGATGGGTATCACCTGCTGGGCAACAGCACCAGTGACACACAGTATTATCGACAACAGGAATGTGGTCAATTGTCTCATGAGCATTGGTTGATTTTGTTAATAATCACATTCTCGCCCACGATGGCCTCAACGGTGTTGATGGCCGTGAGCGGCACACCACAGATGCCATGCAGGTTCACACATTGCCCCGTGAGCAACAAGTTGCGCACACGCGTGAAAACCGACAACTGCGACAATGCCAGATTGCGGCAATCCTTGCGTGTGCCATACAAGGCACCTTGCGGCTCATTATAGTAGTCACGAATGGTGAGCGGCGATGAACTATACACAGTCTGCACCGTGCTTGCCAGCCCTGGGTGCAACCGCTCCAGTTTGTCCATCACTTGCACCACCCGCGCTTGTTTCCATTGTTCATACTCGATGCCACGTCGTCCTGTGGTCGTGTCTTGCCATTGTTCAACAGCACTGTAGGGCATAATGCAGTTCACCACCATGTGGGTTGCCCACTTGCCCTGATGCCGGTCGGCACTGGTCATGTACATGAACCCCCGCGGCCAGTTGGCAGCATCATATTCACCATGTTTCCACACCAGCCCATAATCGTCCTGATAGTAACAAGTGTGGTTGATGTAGGGGAACGCATCGGGTTTGAAAACGATATAAAGCGTGAAAGCAGAATAACTGTTGGGGATAGAACGCAACCGCTGCTCATAGGCACGCGTGAAAGCCCCATCATCAACAACATCGAGCAACGCACACGGATGCATGGCGCTAACATAGCGGTCGGCATGATACTCCTTGCCACTGCAAGTTGTCACAGCAGTCACCAGTCGGTCGGCGACATGCACATGGCTCACCGGGTCACCAGACAGCACCTGTCCCCCACCCTGCGCAATCACATCAGCCAATGCGTTAGCCAGTTGCTGGCTACCACCCTCAAAGCGGTCTGTGCCATTGATATACAGTACATTGATGAGCGCATGAATATAGGCAGGCGTGTGGCCGCGCATGCCACCATACATGGGGTTCATGTACGCCAACAGGTCACTCAGACGTTCATCGGTGATGTAGTGTGCTATCAGCTCATCGGCAGGCCAGGAAAATTCCTCGCTGTGTGGAGTAAAAAAAGAAAAGGTGCTGGGACGTAGCCAGAAGATATCCACCTCGCCCGCCAGACGATAAAGGGCTTCAACGTAGGAACGGATGCCAGCAGCCTCGTGTGGAAAACGCTCAATGAGATATTGGGTGAACGCTTCACGACCTTGCGGAATGTGATAGGTGTCACCACTGTTCAGATAGGTGATGCTGTCCATGCAGTCAGGATCCAGTGGACGCAAGGCAATGCGGTCGCCAATGCCCAACCAATCGATGATGCGGCGTATCGAACCACCCTGACGCAAGCCACCCAACACATGCATTCCCGTCTCAAACGACACGCCAGCACGCTTGAACTCCTGCAAACCGCCACCGATGACCGCATTTTTCTCCAGCACCGTCACCTTGTAGCCCTCATGGGCAAGGATGGCACCAGTGAACAGCCCGCCCAGACCGCCCCCCATGATGAGTATGTGTTCCTTGTCTGTCATGCGTTGGCTTCCATGATTTGGTTAAAAACGACACCAGTTCCTAGCAGCTCGGTACAGGTGACCATGGTGCCAACCAGCACCCCCAGGATGCCGTGCGAGTTGATGTTTTGTCCCGCCAGCAACAGTCCTGGCACACGGGTGCGATGATGCACACGCGCCGCCGGCCCCAGGGTGATATCCTTAGCGATACCATACATCGAGCCATGCTGCGTGCCAGTATAGTCCCGATAAGTGAGCGGCGTGCTGGTATAGTAGCCTGCAACATGGTCACGCAAGCCAGGAAAATCACGCTCAACCAGTGACAACAATCTGTCGGCATGCTCACGCTTGAATGCCTCATAGTCAGCGCCGCGCCGTCCCACACGTGTCCCTTCCCAGCGTTGCACCTCGTCCCAACGCATGTAGGACAAAACCACGCCACTTCCAGCCCATTGCTGCCCAGGTGACTGGCTGAAGTGCATGTACAGATAACCCATGGGCCAATTGTCGTGAGTGTAGCACTCGCAATCCCATGGTGTGTCCAGTGCATAGCCATAAAAGTTGTGGTTCATATAGGGCACCTCGCCTGGCTTGAAGCTGAGGTAAACCGAAAATCCCCCCACGGTCTCGGGCAGGGCGCTCACACGCCGCCGATAGGCAGGACGCAACAGCGGTGTGTCGGTAAGTTCGATGAGCCGTGACGGGTGAATGGCAGCAATCACAATGTCGGCATCATAGTGGTGGCCTGATGCAGTGCTCACACCACTCACACCAGCGTCAGTGCAGTCGATGTGAGTGACCTGCTCGCCTGTCAGCACCTCACCGCCCCAGTGCGCGACACGTTGCGCCAGTGCCGTGGCAATGGCATCGCTGCCACCCGCCACGCGCCATGCACTCTTGTTGTAAAAGTCCATGATAAAGGCATGGGTCGAGAACGGCGTCTTGCCACGCTCGGCAGCATACAGCGGGATGTTTCCAGCCAACACACGGCGCAACATCTCGTCACCAATCACCTCGTTGAGCACATCGTCGATGCTGCGCAGTTGATACTGCGTGTTCACCGCCGCATCACTCTCGACATGACGCAAGCTGTGCAACGATGACGCACCAGCCACCTGCTCAACCAGGTCAAAGTAGCGGACAAGGTTGTCTTTCTGATGCGGGAACTGTGAGGACAGCGTCTGGATGAACGGTTCGCGCCCGTTGGCATACTGGTAGCGTGCACCCGCTAGTGATACCACCTCATAGCCCAACGGGTCGAGCTGGGTCAACTCCAGCTGGTCGGCGATGCCCAGATAGCGCAACAAGCGGTCAAGTGTCTGCCCCTTGCCGGCACTGCCAATGAAATGCATCCCTGTTTCAAACTTGACGCCACCACGATTAAAGCACTGCAAGCAGCCACCCACCTGACGTTGCCCCTCCAGTATTGTCACACGATAGCCATTGCGGGCCAGAATGGCTCCACAAGACAGTCCTCCCAGACCGCTACCCATGATAATGACTCGTTGCTGTTTCATGCTGTGGCAGATGCAAAGGTAATCATTTTTCTTGATACTGTCACCAACACGGCATCAACTCATGCGCGACTTGTAGTCGGCGTAAGTGAACTCACGCAACACCTGGGTCGTGCCGTCGCTGTGTTGCAGCACAATGGATGGGTGCTGGATGCCGTTGAACATGGTGGTCTTGACTGTGGTGTAGTGATTCATGTCGCAAAAGGTGATGCGGTCGCCCACTTGCAATGGGCGCTCAAAACTCCAGTCACCCACATAGTCGCCACTCAAGCATGAGTTGCCGCCCATGCGATAGGTGGGACGACTGCTATCCACTTGAGGCAACGCCTGAGCAATGACCGGCTTGTAGGGCATCTCCAGACAATCGGGCATGTGACAAGCAAAAGACACATCAACAATGGCAGTGCTGATGCCGCTGTTGGTCACAATGTCCACCACACTCGCCTCCAGGTCACCCGTCTGCCAGCCAAAGGCGCTGCCTGGCTCCATGATGATGTGCAGGTTGGGATACTGGGCACGGAACGCCCCCAACACCTGAATGAGGTGCTCCACATTGTAGCCGTCGCGCGACATGAGGTGACCGCCACCCATGTTGAGCCACTTGAGCTGCGGCAGCCACTTGCCAAACTGCTGCTTGAGCGCCAGCAACACCTTTTCCAGGTCAAAACTTGTGCTCTCGCACAAGGCATGGAAGTGGAAACCCTCGATGCCCTCGGGCAGCTCGGTCAAATCATCGGCCAGCACGCCAAAGCGTGACCCTGGGCAACAAGGATTGTAAATGTCGGTGTCAATAACCGAACACATGGGATTGACCCGCAAGCCACAACTCACTTGTTCATCAAGCCACTGTGCATTGTGTTCACGCACACGGTCGGCAAACCGACGATACTGTTCCACCGAGTTGAAAGTGATGTGCGAGCTGCCAGCGATAAAGGCATCAATGGTCTGGTCTGTATAGGCAGGACAATAGGTGTGAGTGCGGCACTTGAGCTCGTCATTGGCGAGCAACATCTCGTTAACCGAGCTGGCAGTCGAACAGATGCCATATTCCCTGAAAATGTCAAAAGTGCGCCACAGGGCATAGGCCTTGAATGCCACTATAATTTCCACACCAGCACGCTGTGCCACACTGGTTATCAAGTCCAGGTTGCGGCGCAGCTTGTCCTCATAGACGATGTAGTAAGGGGTCGGATATTGATTGATGTCCATCATTAAAATAAAAAAGTCTCTTGGTTACTTGATTTCAAACTTCGCAAACTTGAGCATGAGCGTGCGCGTCACACCATCGTTAAATGTCGCCACAATCTTGGATGTAGCGGCATCAACCTCTTGTATCTCACCGTTGCCAAATCGAGAGTGAACAATGTGCATACCCGCCGACAACTCACTGGCAGCATGCAAGGTAAACTGGGCTGAGGAAGTTGAAGTGGGCGCGGAGGAGCCACGCTGGCGAGATGATGGAGGGGTGACAGAGGGTGACAATGAGCGACGTGCAGGCGGCTGCAGTGAGGTGCGACGAGCCGATGACGGTGATGGTGTTGTTGCCTGTTCATCACGTTGCATCCATGAGCGTCCCCCGGCACGCATGCCCCCAAAGCCCGACAGACGGGCAAGCTCGTCGGCATCATCCTGCCACCGGTCACGAGACGATGTCTCTTCACCCATGTCGATGTGAAGGAACTTGGGGTCGATATCCTTCAAGAAACGACTCATCACACAAGTCTTGGTCTGGCCATTGTGATATCGTGATGTGGCATAAGAGATGGCACAGTAACGCTTGGCACGAGTGATGGCAACATACATCAATCGGCGCTCCTCTTCCAGGCCCTGCAAGGTGTCGATGCTCATGGCCGAGGGCAACAAGTCCTCCTCAACCCCCACGATAAAGACGTTCTTGAACTCCAATCCCTTGGCCGAGTGAATGGTCATGAGAGTGACTTTCTCGCCATCGGGGTCTTCCTTGTCCTGGTCGGTGAGCAACGCCGTCTCGGCCAGAAAATCGCCAATGGTGTTATGCGCGTCATCCATCTCCTGCTTGGTATCGGCAAACTCGGCCACGGCGTTTAGCAACTCGGTCAGGTTTTCTTGGCGGCTGATGTTCTCGGGTGTGCGGTCTGCCATGAGCACACTCAAGATGCGTGTCCGGCGATAGGTCTGCTCGGCGACCTCATGAGCATCGGCACCGCCACTGTTCAGTTCTATCAGCCCTTTAATCAGGTCCACAAAACTGTTAAGCTTTGCCAGCGTGCCACGGTTCACATTCAGCTCGTTAGCTTCAGGATTGTTGATGACTGTCCACAGGCTCACACCATGTTGCACAGCACAGTGGTTTATCTTGCCCACGGTCACATCACCGATGCCACGTGCGGGATAGTTGATAACCCGCCGCAATGCCTCATCATCATCGGGATTAATGATGAGCCTGAAGTAACAGACGGCATCCTTCACCTCCTTGCGCTGATAAAACGACAACCCTCCAAAGATGCGATAAGGAATGGCGTCGCGTGTGTGACCATGCTTGTCACGCCGGCCGCCACTAGAAAACGCCTCCTCGAGCACACGTGACTGGGCATTGGTGCGATAGAGGACAGCAAAATCCTCATAGCTGTCACCTTGACGAGCCTTGGTTGCCGCTATCTGGTTGGCGACCACATAGGCTTCCTCATAGTCGCTAAAGCATCGGGTAACAGGTATGACCGAGCCAAACTCGTTGGCACTGAACAGTTCCTTGGGTATCTGCCCAGAGTTCTTGGCTATCAAGCTGTTGGCAGCACCAATAATGGCCTGAGTGGAACGATAATTCTGCTCCAACTTAAAGATTTTGAGCTCCTTATAAACCTTGTGCAGGTTCAGGATATTGTTGATGTTAGCCCCACGAAAGCTGTATATGCTCTGTGCGTCATCACCCACCACACACAAGTGGTTGTGAAGACGGCTCAACTGGTGCACAATGAGGTGCTGGGCAAAGTTGGTGTCTTGATACTCATCCACAAGAATGTAGGCAAACATTTCCTGATAACGCGCCAGCACATCGGGGTTGTCGCGCAGCAGGATGTTCATATAGAACAGCAGGTCGTCAAAGTCCATCGCCCCCGCCACACGGCATCGTTGCCAGTAAGCACGATAGATGTCCGCCGTGCGCTGCATACCAGCTTCCACATCGGCCTGCATCAAGTCGGGATTGCGCACATAGTCGTCAGGCGCAATCAGTGCGTTTTTCACTTGACTGATGCGGGCTTGCAAGGCGGCGGGCTTGTAGAGCTTGTCGTCAAGACCCATGTCACGCACGATGAGCTTGATGAGCGACCGCGAATCACTAGTGTCATAGATGGTGAAATCGTGCTTGAAGCCAATGCGCTCGGCATTGTGGCGCAACAAGCGTGAGAAGATGCTGTGAAACGTGCCCATCCACAACCGGGCAGCCACATCGGGACCAGTCAGAGCCTCGATGCGCTCACGCATCTCACGGGCGGCCTTGTTGGTGAACGTTAACGCCATGATGCGCCACGGCTCATAGCCCTGATGCAACAGGTGGACAATCTTGTAGGTGAGCACACGCGTCTTGCCTGACCCTGCGCCAGCAATCACCAGCTGGGGACCATCACAATATTGCACCGCCGCACGCTGCTGCTCGTTGAGCCGTTGCAGATAACGGGGAATGCCTCCTCCCTTGTCGTTGTTATCGTTGCTTTTATTTTCCTTCTTGTCTTGAGCCATGGTGCAAAATTAGTCAATTAAACTGGAATAGGGCGGAATATCGTCCAGAAAATGATAGGTGTCGTTGTCATAGTCGATGCGGCAGCAATAGTGGTTGATGCCGTTACTCACCATCAGGTAGCGCGCGTGCAGCACCATGTTGTATCGCACAATCTGGTCAAAAGTCTTCTGCGTCACTGGCACCGATGGAGCCTTGTATTCCACAATCACCAGCGGCGCACCCGTGCGGTCGGCCACCAGTGTGTCACACCGCCGCGCGATGCCGTTCTGGGTGAGTGACACCTCGTTGCCCATGAGCGCGGCAGGAAAGCCCTTGCTGTCGATGAGCCATTGCACAAAGTGCTGCCTCACCCACTCCTCGGGGGTGAGAGCCACATAGCGCTGCCGCAACTGGTCAAAAATCTCCAGTCCTGTGCCACGAGCGTTTTTTTTCAACTTAAATTCATGCTCTGGTAGGTTCAATTGCATATTTTTTTCTAACTTTGCATTTCAAACGGCGAATTTAGCAAAAAATCATCAAACAGCACGCAACAATGGCAGTAAAAAAACAACCAGCAGTGACTTTCACATCACTGTGCAACGAGGTGAAACAGCACAATTTCAGGCAAATCTATGTCCTGCAAGGCGAGGAACCTTACTATATAGACCGCTTGCAGCAGCTCATCATTGACAATGCACTCACCGAGGACCAGCGCGACTTCAACCTCACCATCTACTATGGCAACACGGCCAACGTGCGCGACGTGATTGCCGACTGCCGGCAGTATCCGGCCTTTGCGCCATGCAAGGTGGTCGTTGTGCGTGAGGCTCAGCTCATCCCCAAGCAGCCTGGTCACAAGGACGACCTGGACCTGTTTGCAGGATATGCCGAACAGCCTGTTGCCACCACCATCCTGGTCATCTGCCACAAGGGTGCCACGCTCAAGAGCAAGCCGTTCATGGACCTGGTCAAGAAAACCGAGGGGTGTGTGGTGCTGGATTCTAACAAGGTGCGCGACCGTGACCTGCCCAACCTCATCACGGGATATGCCAGCTCGCTGGGATGCGCCATCGACGTCAAGGCGGCAAGCATGCTCGCCGACCACATCGGCACCGACCTCGCGCGACAGTTCAGCGAGATGGACAAGCTGGCAATGCTCGCCACCGACCACAACATCACCCCGCTGCTCATCGAGAAGAACATCGGCATCAGCAAGGACTTCAACAACTTTGAGCTAGAAGATGCCTTGCGCACACGCGATGCCGAAAAGGCCTACCGCATTGTGGACTACTTCAAGCGCAACCCCAAGAACAACCCTGCCGTGGTCACCGTGGCCATGATGTTCTCGTTCTTCAGTGGTGTGCTCATCATGTCAACCATGCGTGACAAGTCGCCCGCCAACCTCATGGCAGCTGCCGGCACGCGCAGCGAGTGGCGGGCTCGCAAGTTTGACGAGGCCACGCGCAAGTACAACACTGCCCAGCTGGTCAAGATTATCGGGTACTTGCGCGAGTGCGACACTCACAGCAAGGGCATCGGTTCACGTCAAGACCAGTATGACCTGCTCAGGGAGCTGGTTTACAACATCTTGCACGCATAACCACCACCTCGCGCCACAAAAAACCGCCCCGCATGGCTCGTGGTTCACAAATATTTGTCTAACTTTGCACCTGCAAATTTTAATTTAGTCACAGTTATACATATTTATGGATTATCTTTTTCTTGCCGTCGGCCTCGGCATCTTGTTGCTGGCAGCCAACTATCTGGTGGACTCATCGGTCGCCATCGCGCAACGAGCCAACATCTCTAACTTCATCATCGGCCTCACCATCGTGGGCATGGGCACCAGCTCGCCCGAGTTGTTTGTGTCGGTGTCCAGTGCCATCAGTGGCAGTGGTGACCTGGCGATGGGAAACGTCATCGGCAGCAACATCTGCAACATCCTGCTCATCCTGGGCATCACAGCGGTCATCGCGCCGTTCCCCATACTCAAGCAACAACGCAAACGCGACATTCCCATCTTGATTGCCGTGTCGATATTGCTCATCGCCCTGGCCAACGACAAGTTGATACCAGGCATCACCGACAATTGTCTGTCGCGCATCGATGGCATCTTGTTTCTCATCATATTCATCGCCTACATGATGTGGGTCATCTTGCAGAAAGGCAAGGACCCGCAACAGGCAATCCAGGAAGCCGACGAGCAGGCTCAAAGCTCGCTGGCAGGCAAGAACGTGTGGCTGCTGGCGGGCATCGCCGTACTGTCGCTGGCAGGCCTCATCGGGGGCGGCAACCTGTTCCTCAACAGTGCCAAAAATCTGGCACGTGCGTGGGGAATGAGCGAGGCGGCCATCGCCATCACCATCGTGGCTGTCGGCACATCGCTGCCCGAACTCATCACCTCGGTGGTGGCTGCCTGCAAGAAAAACCCGCAGCTGGCACTGGGCAACGTCATCGGCAGCAACCTGTTCAACATCTTGTTCATTCTGGGCATCTCGGCCACCATCAAGCCACTGCACATCATCGACATCAGCATGGTGGACTATCTGGTCATGCTACTGGCGGCGGTCATGCTCTACTTCATCGTGCACACGTTCAAGAAAAACAGCTTCGACCGCATCGAGGGTGCCATCTTCCTCACCGTCTATGTTGGCTACACCGTCTTCCTGCTCTTGCATTGACGACAAGTGCCACCACAACCCACAACCCCTCTGGACAGCATCGCGCCCCCAGAGGGGATTTTATTGACCCGATTTCCAAGACTGCCTCTGGAAGTGGCGAGTTTAATAGGGGGGGGCGACAAGTGGCACACAAGGGCATCAGGTCAAGTGCAAGACCTGGTGGCCACTTCCTTTCTTATCAATTCCAATAGGGGGCATTTATCAACAAAAAAGTGATAATTGTTGAAAAAAGAGAAATAAAAAAAATTATTGCGTGAATATTGCGCAAAAATTCGTAACTTTGTCAATTCTTTATTGATGATTAATATGGAAAGCCGCAAGAAGATACTCGCCATCATCAACCCGATATCGGGCACAGGCAACAAGGAGAAGTTTCCCCACCTGATACAGACGATGGTTGACAGCACCCTCGCCGATGTTGAGGTTGTTGTGACCGAGCGTCCCGGGCACGGCCACGAGCTGGCACGTGATGCCGTGGAGCGTGGTTGTGACGTGGTGGTCGCCATCGGCGGCGACGGCACGGTCAACGAGGTGGGCAGCGCGGTGTGTGACAGCGACACTGCCCTGGCCATTGTGCCCTGTGGCAGCGGCAACGGGCTGGCGCGTCACCTGCGCATCCCGATGAACGCCGCCCGTGCGCTGCAATTGCTCAACGACGGCCATGTGGGCCAGTTTGACTATTGCACCGCCAACGGTCGCCCATTCTTCTGCACCTGCGGCATGGGGTTTGACGCCCAGGTGAGCCACAAGTTTGCCAACGAGGGCACGCGCGGCTTCATCACCTACCTCAAGACGACGGTGACCGAGTACTTCAAGTACAATGCCCGCCACTTCAAGATTGACATCGATGGGGCTCAGATGGAAGAGGACGCCTTCATCATCGCCTTTTGCAATGCGGCACAGTATGGCAACAACGCATTCATCGCCCCGCGTGCCACGATGCAGGACGGTCTGGTGGACATGACAGTGATGCATCCTTTCAACCTGGCCGAGAGTCCACTGATTGGCGCACGGCTGTTCACGCGCACGCTGGAACAAGACCGCCATGTGAGCATCTATCGCGGCCAACGCATCGTGGTGGAGCGTGACCGTGACGACGTGATACACCTGGACGGCGACCCGCTGACGATGCCCGCCCGCGTGGAGGTGCAGAGCCACCAGCACGGCATACGCATCGTGGTGCCCAGCGACATCCCCGATGACGTGTGACGGCAACAACAAGACAATGATGACAAAACAAACGAACAACAAAAACCATAAAAAAATCCTGTATTTAATTCAAACAAAACGATGAGTTATCTGAAATTTGATAAAAACCTGATGATTAACCTCGAGCAGTCACTGCCCAAGGAGATGCTGCGCACCAATCAGTCGGGGGCCTATCATTGCACCACCATCGTGGGCTGCAACACACGCAAGCAACACGGCTTGCTGGTGATACCCATCCCCGAGCTGGACGACAACAACCACGTGTTGCTGTCCACCCTCGACGAGACAGTGGTGCAGCACGGTGCCCCGTTCAACCTGGGCATCCACCGCTACAGTGGCGGCACATTCAGCCCCAACGGTCACAAGTACATCCGCGAGTATGACTGCGAGCGCGTCCCCACGACGACCTATCGCGTGGGCGGCGTGATCTTGAAGAAGGAAAAAATCTTTATCACCCACGAGAACCGCATCCTCATCCGCTACACGCTGGTGGACGCCCACTCGACCACCACGTTGCAATTCAGGCCGTTCCTGGCGTTCCGCAATGCCAACGACCTGTGCGTCGAGAACCGTGTTGCCAGCCGCGAGTGGCATGAGGTGAGCAACGGCATCGCCACGTGCATGTATGAGGGCTATCCCACGCTGTACATGCAGTTGAACCACAAGCCACGGTTTGTGTTTGACCCTCACTGGTACAAGAACATTGAGTACATCAAGGACCAGGAACGCGGCATCCCTTACACCGAGGACCTGTATGTGCCGGGCTACTTTGAAGTAGAAATCAAAAAGGGCGAGCCGCTCATCTTCTCGGCAGGCATCGAGGAGGTGAACACCCGCACGCTGACACGCATGTATGAGGATGAAATCAAGCCCCGCACGCCGCGCACCAGCTTCTATAATTGCATGAAAAACAGTGCCAAGCAGTTTTATATCACCAATGCCGACGGGCATTATCTGCTGGCTGGCTACCCGTGGTTCAAGATACGCGCCCGCGACGAGTTTATTGCATTGCCCGGCTGCACACTGTCGGTGCACCACCGCCCTGACTTTGAGCTCATCATGGACACTGCCACCCGCGCTTTCAACGACTGGATGCGCGACGGCACCATGGACCGCCATCTGGTGGGTCTGGACTTGCCCGACGTGCCCCTGTGGGCCATCTGGGCGGTGCAGCGTTATGCCCACGACCTGAATGCGGCAGCCGCTCGCGAGCGCTATGGCCAACTGATCAAGGACCTCATCACGTTTATCGCCGATGGCAAACACCCCAACCTGACAGTCGATGACAACGGGCTGGTGCGCACCGATGGCACCTTGCAACCAGTGTCGTGGATGAACAGCACCCACGCCGACGGCAAGCCGCTCATCCCGCGCACGGGCTATCTGGTAGAGTTCAACGCACTGTGGTACAATGCGCTGCGCTTTGCTGTCGAGGAGTTGTTTGGAGAGATTGATGGCGAGCAAGAGTTCTGTGCCCGCTGCACCTCCCTTGCTGACCGCTGCAAGCCGTCGTTCATCGAGACTTTCCTCAATGACTATGGCTACCTGTACGACTATGTCAACGGCACCTATACAGACCTGAGTGTCCGCCCCAACATGATTATAGCGGCGGGCATCGACTACAGCCCACTGGACCGCCGTCAACGCAAGAGCGTGCTTGACGTGACGACACGCGAGTTGCTCACGCCCAAGGGGTTGCGCACATTGAGTCCCAACAGTTATGGCTACAACCCATGGTACGTTGGCAATCCCGAGGAGCGTCAAAAGGCCTACTATACCGGCTCGGCACGTCCGTGGCTGATGGACTTTTACAGCAAAGCCTATATCCGCGTGTTTGGCATCAACAGCATCTCGTTTATCGAGCGCATGATGATTGGCTTTGAGGACGAGATGAAGGAAGGGTGCATCGGTTCGCTGAGCGAGTTGTATGACGGCAACCCGCCGTTCATTGGCCGCGGTGCCGTGAGCTTTGCGCCCAACGTGGGCGGCATCCTGCGCGTGCTGCGCCTGTTCAAGAATTTACACATCATTGACGAATAAAAGGAGAGGAGGAACAACACAATGAAAGCATTAATGTTTGGTTGGGAATTTCCGCCTCACATCCTGGGCGGACTGGGAACGGCAAGCTATGGCCTGACCAAGGGTATGGCCCAGAACGGCGACATGGACATCACGTTTGTCATTCCCAAGCCCTGGGGTGACGAGCCGCGTGAGTTTGCTCACATCATCGGAGCCAACAGCACGCCAGTGGCATGGCGTGACGTGAACTGGGACTATGTGCAGAGCCGCATTGGCAACGTGATGGACCCGCAATTGTATTACAACCTGCGCGACCACATCTATGGTGACTTCAACTACATGAACACCAACGACCTGGGTTGCATCGAGTTCTCGGGCCGCTATCCCGACAACCTGCTGGAAGAAATCAACAACTACTCGATTGTGGCTGGCGTGATTGCCCGCACCATCGACTGTGACATCATCCACTCTCACGACTGGCTCACCTATCCCGCTGGCATCCATGCCAAGCAGGTGACGGGCAAGCCCCTGGTGATTCACGTGCACGCCACCGACTTTGACCGCAGCCGCGGCAACGTGAACCCCACTGTGTTCAGCATCGAGAAGGACGGCATGACGCACGCCGACCACATCATCACCGTGAGCAACCTCACTCGCCGCACCGTGATTGAGAAATATGGCATCAATCCCGACAAGGTAACCACCGTGCACAACGCCGTTGAGCCGTTGAGCGAGGAGTTGCTCAATCTGGAGGTGCCACCCAAGCACAGCAAGGTGGTGACCTTCCTGGGGCGCATCACCATGCAGAAGGGGCCCGAATACTTTGTCGAGGCAGCCGCCCAGGTGCTTCACAAGGTGCACGATGTGCAGTTTGTTATGGCAGGCAGTGGCGACATGATGAACAAGATGATAAGGCTGGCGGCACGGCGTGACATTGCCGACCGCTTCCATTTCACGGGCTTCCTCAAGGGCAAGCAGGTCTATGAGATGCTCAAGGCCAGCGACGTGTACATCATGCCATCGGTGAGTGAGCCGTTTGGCATCTCGCCGCTCGAGGCCATGCAGATGGGTGTGCCGTCCATCATCAGCAAGCAGAGCGGCTGTGCCGAAATCCTTGACAACGTCATCAAGGTTGACTACTGGGACATCAATGCCATGGCCGATGCCATCTACAGCATCATCACCTATCCCGCCATGTATCGCCAGCTGCGCGAGCATGGGCTGGAAGAGGTGAACCAAATCACATGGGACAAGGCTGGAGCCAAGGTCATCAACATCTACCGCAACCTCATCAACAACCATTGAGGCTTAGCTTTTTCAATAAAAGAATACTAACACAATCAAAGACAACGCGACATTATTATTATGAAAGCCATTTGTTTTTATTTTCAGATACATCAGCCCTTCAGGCTCAAGCATTATCGCTTCTTTGACATTGGCAATGACCATTACTACTATGATGACTTTGCCGACGATGACATCATCACGCGCATCGCCCACCGCTCCTATCTGCCCGCCAATGAGACACTGTTGCAGATGATTAACGAGAACGGCAAGCGTTTCAAGGTCGCCTTCTCAATCAGCGGCACCGCACTGGAGCAACTGGAGCAATATGTGCCTGAGTTCATCGACTCGATGAAGGAACTCGCTGCCACGGGTTGTGTGGAGTTCCTCAGCGAGACCTATGCCCACAGCCTGGCATCCCTTGAAGACCCCGAGGAATTTGTTGCCCAGGTCAAGGCTCATGACGAGAAAATCTATCAGATGTTCGGGCAGCATCCCAAGGTGTTCCGCAACACCGAGCTCATCTATGACGATGATATTGCCTCGATGGTTGCTGCAATGGGCTTCAAGGGTGCCATCACCGACGGTGCCAAGCACATCCTGGGATGGAAGTCACCCAACTATGTGTACAAGGCCGCATCAGCACCCAAGCTCAAGCTGCTGCTCAAGAATGGCAAGTTGAGCGATGACATTGCTTTCCGCTTCAGCAACACCGACTGGACATCCTATCCCCTGACCGCCGACAAGTTTATCAACTGGATTGCCGAGCTGCCACAAGAGGAGCAGTTGGTCAATCTGTTCATGAACTATGACACACTGGGTGAGTTGCAACCCCGTGAAAGCGGCATCTTTGAGTTCATGAAGGCATTGCCCCGCTTTGCTGCCGAACACGACATTCAGTTCTGGACCCCCAGCGAGGTGCTGAGCAAGCTCAAGCCTGTTGCCGAGCTGGCTGTCCCCTACCCCATGTCATGGACCGACGAGGCACGCGACACCAGTGCGTGGTTAGGCAACACCTTGCAACAAGAGGCCGTCAAGAAACTCTACTCCATCGGTGAGCGCGTGCGCTTGTGCACCGACCGCCGCATCAAGCTTGACTGGAACTACTTGCAGGCCAGCGACCACTTCTTCTACATGTGCACCAAGCACAACAGTGACGGCTCGGTACACTCTCATTACAGCCCCTATGAATCTCCCTACGCTGCATTCACCAACTACATGAACGTGCTGAGCGACTTCATGACACGCGTGGAACAGCAATATCCTGTCGAGATTGACAATGAGGAGCTTAATCCCCTGTTGCTCACCATTCGCAATCAGGAGACCGAAATTGAGAAATTGCGTCGCGAGGTGGAACTGATGCGCAACAACATCGTCAAGGACACCACCGGCGACTTCCCCATCGAGGACAAGGCCGATAAACCTGCCAAGAAACCTGCCCGTCGCGCCAAGGCCAGCAAGCCAGCCGACAAGGAAGGCAAGAAAAAGGCCACAACAGCCAAGAAGGACAAGTAACTCCCACGCGTGATGACATCAACCACGCTCAATGACAACGGTATGGGCCGCCTGCGCTGCAACGCGCTGCGCGGCCTTGCCATTACTGCCATCATTATCCACAACTTTGTCCACCTCTATCCTGGCATGCTTGAGGAGAACGAGTTTGGATACATGGCACGGCGGGCTACTGCCTTTGCTCACCTGCTATCACAACCCGACTGGATGACCCCCTTGCAACTGCTATCCTATCTGGGGCACTATGGCATGGTCGTCTTCTTGTTCCTGAGTGGATATGGGCTGGTCAAGCGCTATGAGCGCCCTCATGAGCAGCAACCAGGCGCATGGTCGTTCATTGTGCGTCACTACGGCAAGTTGCTCAAGTTGTTGTTACCCGCGCTGCTTGTCACCGGCATTATCACTGCCCTGCACAGTGGTTTTGCTGCATTCACCTGGCGTCGTGCCGTGGCACAGATGCTGTTTGTCACCAACCTATTTCCCAACAACTCACAATTGTTCATCTTTGTCCCCTGGTGGTTCATGGGCATGATATTGCAGCTATATGTGGTTTATGCTCTCGTGCTGCGTGCAGCGCCCGATGCACCATCGTGGCGACGTTACGGCATCCCCATTGCGTTGACCATTGCAAGCTGGCTCGCCATGAGGTGGATAAAGCCCGACGGGGTTGCCATGCTGTGGTTGCGCATGAACTGCATCGGTCAGGTGCTTGCATTTGCAACAGGAATCATGGTGGCACGGTGCGAGGCCGACCTCTCAACAACCAACGACAACCGTGTCAAGCAGGCTGTGCGCACATTGTCGGGACTGGAAGGCAAGCGTCATCCCCTGCTCGACACATTGGTCGCCTTGTGCGCACTTGCGGCAGTGGCAGTGGGCAGCTTGAATGTTCACGCGTGGTTGTGGGTGCCGCTGGCAGCAACAGTGGCGGGGTGCGCATTGGTGCGACTGGGAGGCGCCACGCTACTGCGTGCACTTGCATGGCTAGGAGGATTATCGGCAGCCTTGTTCGTCACTCACCCACTTGTACGCCGCATGTTCATGCTCAAGCTCGACAACATGTGGCTGGCGTTGGGACTTTATCTCATAGCCTGTGTGGTGGTGGCTATCCCTTACCGGTGGCTGTTGCAATGGCTATCTCGCCATGTTAAAACTCACTAACAAAACACCAGCCGCTTGCCGTTCAATATTGACATGACAAGCGGTTGGCGTTTTGCGATCAAGAAGGCCTCTACTTCAAACCTAATCTAGCCTCTAGCGTACTCATCCTGACGGGCCATGCGGATAACCAGGTCAAGGTCGTTGCGCCGTTGCTCAATCGTGCGTCCCAGATTGTTAAAAATAGCAGAATCCAATATGCCGTCCAGGGCATGCTGTTTCTGCAACAGCCGGATGCACGCCATGGGTACTTGTTCACTATCCATAATCATTGCAACAGCCTGCTCGCTAGCATATTGAGCATCAAACAAGGGATTATCATCGGCCTGAACACCAGCAGCAAACCCAATTCCAAAGTGAAATGAACTCTTGTCATCCAGATACACGATGATGTTTTTCGCACCTCTTAACTTCAGGGACAGGTCATCAAATGCTGAATTATTAGCATCCTTGGTCAATTGACGGAACCACTTGTCCACACTGTCGGCATCGGCAAAATAGAACACACGTTTATCACCCAACTTGCGGGCAAAATAATCCTGTGACACCTCAAGTTGACGACGACGCTCTGCCGCTTTCTTGCGCATTTCTTCAGCATTTGAACTTCCTAAAAACGCACAAGAACCCACTACTACCCATTCACCTTTGTACTTGAAGAACTGACCCACAAGCATGCTGCAATCGGGTTTCTCTGTCACGTTAAACTCACGCTGGTGAATGTCAAAACTGTCATCGTCGCCTTCAATGGACGATAACCTGAAATATTGGTTGCCAAGGTCTTGAATTGCATATCCCCCCGACACACGATATTCACATTGCGCCAGCTCCTGAGCAATGGCAGTGTGGCCCTGTGCCTCCATCAACAGTTGCAGCCACTCGACAGGCAACAACGCCAGTGCCCCCACGCGATGGGCATGTGCCATCAATGCCTCGGCAATATAGGTTCTCAGGTTTTCTCCATCAGGCCTGTATGAAACGTCATAGACCCGTTCACACATCTCCCCAGCATCTTCAAGCCATTCATCATAGTAGTAGTCGCGTGAGATGAAACATTGCTTGGCAAACCACAACAGTGTCCTGCGCAAATGAAACGCGTCCTTGGCATCTGCTAGCATGCGGTAAGATTCACTGATAAAAGGATTGACTTCTATCGTCTCAAAATCGTTCAAGAGCAGCTCGCTGGTTAGACGCTCGGCACATTCATAGCACAAACGATAGCGAGTGGCAGGCATATCCCCCTTGACTTGCCAGAACCAATCCCACACCAGGAAATAAACGTCAACTGCATTAGGCTCACCAACGTAGTAGGGCAACTTCTCACTATTTTCAAAGATATAGTATTCGCCGTCACTATCACGATGCACATCAAAGAATGGCACCCGTGAACCATACAGTTCTTCCATCTTGTTGGTGAATGCCATCCACAAGCCACCCTCACATATCAAATCCTCAAGGTACAAGGCAACATCAATAGCCAATTGCTTGATGTCCCTAAAATCAAATGCAGGGAAGATATCACTTATCACATCACAGTAGCCATTGGCTGCCATTGCATAAATTTTGTCAGTCGGTTGTGGCGGCATGCCAGTCACATGACGCATGCGTATGTCAAGCGGAGTGACTTGAGGCTTTCGCTTATTGTTCATGAAAACTTAAATTCTTTTCGTTTTAATCAATCCAGGCAATGTATCAACAAGTCGGTCTTGCCATCATCGATGAGCTTGAGCACCAGCTCGCCAAACAGCGTGTTCTGCCATGCAAACCATGCACGGGTGTAGTGACTAGCATCGTCCTTGTTGAACGACTCGTGCATGAAGCCCGTGCCGCCGTCGGTGGTGAGCAACTGACGCATGCATTCCTTGATTTCGGCATCATTATCGGCAGTGAATGCCTTCATCATGATGCTCATGGGCCATATCAAGTCATCGGCAGTGTGAGCGCCACCGATGCCCTCACCGGCCTTGCCTTTGAAGAAACATGGATTGTCCTCGCTCCACACAAAGCGGCGCGTGTTGCGATAGATGGGGTCATCCATGGGCACATCACCCAGATAGCCCATCGCCAGCAGGCTGGGCACGTTGGCGTCATCGGCCAGCACGCGACCACCCCAACCATCAACCTCAAAGGCATAAATCTTGCCATACTTGGGATGGTCCACCACGGCATATTCACGCAAGGCTCGCTCCACCTCGTTGGCCATGTCGGTGCATTGCTGCGCCATCGTGGTGTTGTGGTTCACTTGCGTCAGCACCTCGGCAGCCTTGCGCAACGAGCTCACAGCCATGAAGTTGCTAGGAACCAGGAACGGCATCACCGTGGCATCATCGCTGGGACGGAAACACGACACAATCAAGCCCACAGGCTTGACAGGAGGTCCCCAGCCATACCATGTGAGCGATGACTTGGCATCTGTGCCATTGCGGGCAAAGTGGTACGGCCCACGGCCCTGCTTGCGCTGCTGCTCCTTGAATGTTTGCAGCACGTTGGCAATAGCCTGCAGCCACAAGTCACCAAACACACTGTCATCACCAGTCACTTTCCAATACTCATAGGCCAGCCTGATGGGATAGCACAATGAATCAATCTCATACTTGCGCTCATGCAACTCAGGTTTCATGTCGGTATAATCACTCTGCCATTGACCACCAGTCGGGCCATCGTTAAAGGCATTGGCATACGGGTCCAGAATGATGCAGCGCCACTGACGCAAAATCACACCACGCAGCATGTGACGCAGGCGGTCATCCTGATTGGCAAAGCGGACATAGGGCCACACCTGGGCTCCACTGTCGCGCAACCACATGGCATGAATGTCGCCAGTATAGACAAATGTGTCGTCATCGCCATCCAACGTACGGTAGTGCACCGTGCTCTCGAGCGTGTTGGGGAAACAGTTCTGGAACATCCACGCCAGCTTGGGATTTCCCTTGAGCAATTGAGCCACCTCGCGTATCTTGCGCTCAATCACTTGCGAGGTGAACAGACGCTCCTCAACGGGTGGTCGCTTGCTCACATACTGCTGCGTGTTGTCACTCACCACCGTCGTGTAACGCGGGTCCACATCGGCAGCCGCCGGCAACACAGTGGCAACCGCCACCATCACAGCCAGCATCACTTGTCTGAAATTGATTGGTAACATCATGTTTGTCTATCTATCAACTTGGGGGATTAATAATTTTCATTTTGATACCAATTGGGGCGGCATTAACGCCGTCCCAACCGATTTCATTGTGCAAATTTAATGTTTTGTGACCACTTGTCAATGCACAAGCCCACATTTTTTAATGGGGGGCAAGCATTAAAACAAGCCACAGTGCCGGCAATGCCATTACCAGATAATGACACGGTCGACGGGGTCACGCCACATTTTTTGTTCGGGCTGAACGTCAAATGCCTTGAAGAACTCATCCAGATTGCGTATCGCCACATTAACGCGATTCACGCCCAGACTGTGCGGGTCCACCTTGGTGCGGCGCAGCATCTCCTCCTTGGTGATGTTGTTGGCCCACACATTAGCATAGCTCAGGAAGAAACGCTGGTCGGGGGTGAAACCGTCAATCAGTGTGTTGCCCTTACCCTGCTCGGTGTTGTGGAATGCGGTGTAAGCCACGCGCAGGCCACCATGGTCGGCAATGTTCTCTCCCATGGTGAATTGACCATTGGCGTGCACGTCATCGGCAACAATCTCGGCACTGTATTGGGCACCCAGCTTGTCGGCCAGCTGCTGGAACTTGGCGGCATCCTCGGCGGTCCACCAGTCCACCATGTTACCGTTCTGGTCAAAGTTGCGGCCCTGGTCGTCAAATCCGTGCGTCATCTCATGCCCAATCACCACTCCGATAGCACCATAGTTGCAGGCATCGTCAGCATCGGGGTCAAAGTAAGGTTTTTGCAAGATGGCGGCAGGGAAACAAATCTCGTTGGTGCTCGGCTCATAGTAGGCATTCACCGTCTGAGGTGTCATCCACCAGCGCTCCTTGTCAACCGGCTTGCCCAGCTGTGAATACTCGTAGGTGGACTGAAAACGGCGGGCTGCCAGCACATTCTGCCAGTAGCTGCGGTTGGGGTCAATGTCCAGACCACTATAGTCACGCCACTTGTCAGGATAACCAATCTTGACAGTGAAGCTGTTGAGCTTGACCAGCGCGTTCACCTTGGTCTTGGGGCTCATCCACGACAACGTGGCAATGTGCTCGCCCAGTGCTCGCTTGAGGTTATCCACCAGCTGTTCCATCTTCTTTTTGGCATCGGCAGGGAAATATTTGGCAACATACAACTGTCCCACGCCCTCGCCCAGCAGGGTGTTGGGCACTTCCAGCGCGTGTTTCCAGCGCGGCATCTTCACTTGTTTTCCCGACATGGCACGACTGTACATGTCAAAGTTGGCATCAGCAAACTTGTCGCTCAAATAGGGAGATGCGGCATCCACATACTTGAAAATCAAGTACTGACGCATCTGTGTGTCATTCAGCGACTTCATCAGCCCATTAACACACGCCAGCGAGTTGGGTTGCAGCACACACACGCGGTCAACACCCTTCAGGTTCAAACGGTTAAAATATTGGTCCCAATTGATGTTGGGATAGGTGCTACGCAACTGGGTGGCAGTCACAATGTTATACAACTTGCTATAGTCACGCGTCTGCTCACGGGTCATCGCCACACGCGCCAGCTGCGTCTCAATCTTCATGATGTTGTCGGCCGCCTTGCGGGCATCACCCTTCTTGTAGCCAATGAGTTGGAACACTTGCTGGATGTAGTTGATGTAGGCATTGCGCACCTTGACAGTGTTGGCATCATTGTCCAGATAGTAGTCACGGTCACCCATGCCCAGGCCACCCTGCCCCAGATATAGCAGATTCTCGTTAGAATTCTTGAGGTCGGCCATAATCTGTGAATCAAAGAACGGGTCCGACACGCCATTGTGCAGGTCGGCTATCGCCGTGCTGAAGTCGGCACGCGGTGTGGTCTGCAAGCGTTGAATGTCGGCACGCAGCGGCTCCATGCCCTCCTTGTTGAGGCGCACGCTGTCCATGCCCTGTGCATACAAGTCACCCACCTTCTGCTTGATGCTTCCACGCGGGTTGTTGGTGCCCAGATTTGTAATAATGTCCTTGACTTGCTCGCGGCTGTTCTCGGCCAATTGGTCAAAAGTGCCATAGCGAGCATACTGTGGGTCCAGTGGGTTGGCAAGCATCCAGCCACCACAGGCATACTGATAGAAATTGTCGCCTGGTGACACGCTAGTATCAAGATTGCTGCGGTCCACCGCTCGTTCAAGATTGCCAGCGCTCATTGTCATTGCAACTGCTGCCATAATCATGATTGTGAATTTTCTCATCTTCTTTTTTAATGGTTTATTAGGTTTCTTTGTCGTTTAAAACACGTCAAAGGTAAGCATTTTCTAGCAATAAGGCAACATCTGCCTCCTTTTTTAGACATCTTTCACACAACATGGGGTGTGTATGGCCTTGCCAACAGTCATTTTGCCCCAATCCTCACCCCACCATTGCGCCGTGACTGGCAGTCCCAACGCTCTACTGATGGGATAATGTAAGTATTCTCACATGGGGGGAAGGAGGCCGCAACCAGTTTATTTTTATTTCACCTTGACCTTGTTCTTGAGATCCTTGTACTTGTCGCCCGTGTAGATGCCCGTGCTGAACTCATCCTCCTCTTCGTCCTCGTTGTCAGCATTCTTGTCATCCTTTTTCTCGATGGCATTCTTGGCCTTGGCGGGCTTGTTGCGCTTGATTTCATCAGGTTTCTGCAAGTCCAGTGCCGTATCATAGATGTTCCACGTCTGGTCAATATCCCAATTGCGGCGCAGGTTCAATTTCTTGGGATAATAATACACTTCCTCAGGCTGCAAGTGGTTGGCATAGTTGCCAGTGTCCCACTTGCCATTGCCGTTAGCATCGAGCGTCAAGCGCAAGTAATAGATGCCCGCCGGGACGTTGAGGAACTCAAACGCACCATTCACGACAGGTGCCGTGCGCACCAATTTCTCGCCACTGCCCAGCAGTTCCACAAAGGCATCGCCCGTCACATTGACCTTGAAATAAACATTGGCATACTCCTCCAATCCTCGCACCCTGAAGTCCTTGGCCAGCGAATCACACACTTGACCATAGACCGAAGTCACCGCCGCGCTGTCGATGGTGACACGATAGGTGCTGTCGGGGTCCAGCTGCATGGGCAACCAGTATCGCATTGGCTCCCCAGCATAAGCAAGGCGGGGCGTGGGGGCCACCGATGTGGGTATCCACAACGTGTCGCGCTTGATGCTCACATGGATGCCACCAGGGTCAAACGATGCCACCGGGTTGTCAAACTTGAGAATGATGCTGTCACCCACTTCCAGCGTGCCCGATTTCTCAAAATCCATCTTGTATATCAGCCGTTCGTTGGGCACAGGACGCAACAACTCCTTGAGCTCTTCCAGCTCGCCCTCGTTGAGTTCCTTGCCCTCAGATTGCGCTTTGGCTTGCTTGTCTTGCAGCTGTTGCAGGCGGCGAGCACGTTGTTCTCGCTCCTTTTGCTGCTTTTCCTCCTCCTTGACCTGCGACGATGGCTTGCGATAGGTCAGCGTCACTGTGTCGGTGACATTCACCACCACATCACCACTGTCGGTGCGCAAGTGGGTCACCGTGGCAACAATTGTGTCGGCAGCAATCAGCGTCGAGTCGGTCAACCAGTAGAAAATCGAATCGTTGGTAGCGGTATGTTGCACACGACACCAGTCGGCAGCATGAGCAGATGGACGCAAGATGTTGACAGTGGGCAATGTATCGACAGGTGCTCCCAACTGCACAAACAGCTTGTTGGCCTCGGGGCGTTCTGTTTTCTTGAGATAATGGGAATGAAAATCCTCGTTAAACATACACAACAGCACGTTGTTGGGCAGCAACAACGTGTGCGTGCCGGTCACCACGGTGTCCACACGATGGTCAAACGTGAACACGGTGTCCTGAGATGTGTATTGCGACGTGCTGGGCACGATCACCTCATCAAGGAACGCAATATCCTCGGTGCGAGCCATGCGATAGTCACCGTCAACATCGTTGAGGGCAAAAATGTGATAACTGCCTGGCTTGAGATTGCGCAAGGTGAACTGGCCACGGTCGTTGGTGCGCGTCACTCGCTCAAGCGGCACACGAGTGAATGCCGTGTCGTTGAGATTGCTGTGCAGACCCACAACGACATATTGCATGGGTTCCAAATCCTTGGCTTGCAGCACAATGCCGCTCACGCCCAATGTGTCAATTTCATCACCCGTCGAGAAAGCAAAAGAGTATCCGTCAAGTTGATTGCCCTCGTTGTTATCCTCGATGGCATTGGTGAAGTCGATAACATAGGTGGTGTTGGGCAATAAATCTTCACGAAACTCCACTGTGACCTTCTTGCCCAGGCTCTTGATGAGCGGGGCAGTAGTGGGAGCTGGCGAGACAATCACCTTCTTCTGCTGGTCCTTGAGATTAACAATCTCATCAAACGTGATTTCCACCTTTTTACCCTTGAAGTTCAAGGTGCCAGACGCGGGTGACGTGGAACGGATGGCAGGTGGTGTATAATCACGCGGGCCGCCCTCGGGTGTTCCGATGCTAGCACACGCCGCCAACAACAATGCCGTTGCCAGTGCCGTCAAGCAATATGTCAGCCATCGCTGTGTCATTGCGGCGACAAAGGTAGTACTTTTTCCATTCTTCAGCAAATTTTTAGACTTTCTTGACAACCCGCTAGGGCATTTGCAAAGCAAGGAGGTGGAAAACCAGTTTCCTCCCCCTTGCTTGTTGATTGAATGTGTGATGAACGTTTATTTCCCTGCCAGCACCATGTCGATGAGTGCGGTCACGTCGGTGATGTCAATCGTGCCATCGCCATTCACATCGGCGCATTCTTCACAGCAGCCATCCATGGCCTTGCCTGCCAGCACACGGTCGATGAGCACGGTCACATCGCTAATGTTGATGTCGCCGTCGCTGTTCACGTCACCCACCGTGTGGCTACCAGCAACCAGCGTCACCGTCTGGATGTTGCTCCAGTCACACCACGTGCCATCGGTGAATTGTGTCTTCACACGATAGTAGAATGTGCCGCCGCTCAACAAGTTGGTCACGGTGTAAGCACGGTCGGGGGTGATGCCCTCAATCAGGCGATAGGTATCGCTGCCACTCACCTTGGGAGCCATCAGCGACGGAACCTCACGCAGGTCACCCGCATACACCTCAATGCATCGCAAGTCAGGATAATAGCCAGCCAGCATGATAATCTGGTCGGTAGTCGCCACATCCAGCACAATCGTGTCGGTGGCATAGTCGGCTTGCAACGTCAATATCTGGGTATCGTCCTCGTTGCTGGCAGTGGACAGCGTCAATGTCGAGGAACCCACACTACTGGTCGAGTAGGCCTTGCCGGTGATGACCACAGTCGCCTTGTCATAGCCTGTGAAATCATATTCACGTGTGATAATGGTCGAGCCACGATAGAGCGAGATGCAGCCGCCATCAAGATATAACCGTGAGCCACTAAACTCCCATCCATCGGGCAGATAGGCCGAGGCATTGCTCGCCTTGTTGCCCGATTCCTTGGCCAAGCCGCTCCAGTCACGCTCATCCAGCAATTGCACAGTGGGAATCAACTCCTCTTGACTCACCTCCAGCGTGTAACCAGCCACATGTCGCGAGGGGGTCTGATCGGTCCAGTCGGCACGGAAGCTGGTGGACGTGATGGCACTCTCGTCGGCAGGTTGCATCACGGGGACATACTTCCTGAGCGTGGCATTACCCGTCACCGTCACGGTCCTGTCAACAGCACCAGGGCTGCGGCAAACCACAGTGGCAGTGAACGTGCCAAAATCTTGAGGTATGAACGAAACCGTCACCATGGCAGTGTCCTCGCTGGCTGCAATGCTGATGGTGGAAGGATTAACAGCAAACACGCCATTCTCATCCTCCAGCGTCAGCGTCACGGCATCGGTCAAGTTCACGCTCGACAGCTCAAAGGTCACCGTGGTGGTATCGCCCACGCGACCGGCCACCTCGACATCTGTCGGCTTCACCCTGATGTAGGGGCCAAAGTATTCCTCAGGTGGCTGAATACCGATAACCATCTGCTGGAACTGGTTAAACACCGCTGCCGCATTATCGGCAAAGGCATTCAGGGCGCAATAGCCATTACCACTGCCGCTCCAGCCCCAGTTGATGTGGAACATGCCATCGCCGTCATATCCGTCAACATTAAACGCATGTCCACCCTTCATGCTGCTAATGGCCAGATACTCGATGGGCCGACCCTCTTCCAGTTCGTTAATCATCATCTCTTGCCACTCGTTGTCGGTGTACAATGTCTCGCCATCAGAGAGGGCTGTCGTCTTCTGGACCAAACGCACCGTGTTGCTATCATAACCCAACAGATTGCAAGCATCAACAATGAGCGATGCCTCGGTAGCCAGAATGCCACTGGAATTCACGCCATAGGCCATGTGCTCGGCCTGACCCACATAGCGCATCAGTGTTGCCACGGCATTGCCCTGAGCAGTAGTGTAACTACCCGTGTAGTCATCGCGCATCAGCGACCACTGGAACGTGGTGGATGACAATGCGTCATAGGATGTGCCATTATAGTCAGAATAGGCCGGTATCTCACCCGTTGCAGAGGTTGGCCACTTCCAGAAGTAGAAAATCATCGACAATGACGTGGCAGGACAACCCGTCAGGCAAGTGTTGCCACCCACAGTGGGACACAAGTTGTAGAACGGGGCGCTCTGGTCCCAAATGGCTGTCAACAACGGTTCAACGGCCTTGGTCGCCCGTCGCGGTGCACGTTGGGCAACAGTCTGCACCTCGGCATCAGGGTTGGCAATGAGCCAATCCAGTTGCTCCTGATAACCGTCAAGCCACACCTGCATGTTAGTGGGAATGCTGTTCATGTCCAGCGGCGCGTCACCATACATCAGGACTTCCTGGGCCCGGTCATCACCACTGACGATGACAAAGCTGCTGGAGGTGTTAAAGATGTAATAGGTTGCCTGACTTGCATCAACCGTTGACGTGGCAGTGTGCACCAACGTCACATCAGGTGACGAGGACATCAAGCGTCCATTGCCCTCATGATTTTGTACAAATGACGCAGCCTTGCTGCTCGCTGTAGTCGCATCAACAGGAGCGGCAGGCATCGACAGAGCCATCATCATCAAGGCGGCAATTAATAACAGTTTCTTTCTCATTGGTCTATTAATTAGTTTTAAGTGATTTTGCGTGTAAATCGGTGTAATGGGAGCTTACTTCCATTGCCGGACGAGAGCACAAATATGCATATTGTGCTTGTAAAGTTACATTAAATCATACAAAATAGGCTTCACAAACCCGATTTAACATGTTCGTTTTCTCAAATTAGCACACTTCACGTTAATTAAACAAAGGAGTGGACGGCGATTGAAACGCTCGCCCACTCCATTGTCATGACGCTATTGCGCCTCTCGTTTTCAGGCTACAAGCCTCAATGCTAACGCTCATTAAAAAATCTATAATAAGTCATTAGCATCAAGCCCTTAACGCCTTATTTAACCATAAACTTCTGTCCGTTGCGGATATAGATGCCAGGAGCAAGGTTGTCGGGGTTCACGCGGCGACCCATCAGGTCGTAGGTGTAACCGTCGCCCTCAACAGTCTGCATCTCATCCACATTCAGTTCGTTCACGCCACTGGGGTCATCGGCCGGGATGTAGCGGATGCGCAGGTAGGGACGGTAGTTGTTCTGCTGCCACTCGAAGCCGCCAATCCAGATGCCGGTGACCTTGCTGTCGTAGTCGTCGGTGCCGTCGTCCTTGAGGATGCCCTCGCTACGGAAGTAGAAGCTGTAAGCGAACGGCTCGAAGGCGAGCTGCTCCTGGAAGTACATGAAGTTGCTGCCTTGGTAAACGTAAGGCTCGGCGAACGGGATGGTGAGCTCATAGTCCTCGATGTCGATCTGCTCGCCCTCATAGACGTTGGTCAGACCCTCGGGAATGATCTGCTCCTCCATAGGCACCTCGTTGGGGCTGTCGATCTCCATCACGTTCCACGAAACGTTCTTGCACTGGAAGTCAATGCGACCCAGAGACTGCGTGAAGAAGGTCATGTCGGTGAACTTGGCACCCTTCAAGCCCTTGAGCCATTCAGCCTCATAAACGCTCTCGACGTAAGAGGGATAAACCTGATAAGCGTTGTAGAACGCGCAGATGGGCGCACCCGCGGCGTAAGCGTTGTAGTTGCCCAGGTAGCGCACATAGTCGGTGGTGCCTTCAACCTCGAAGGGCACATCGCCGGCGGTGGTGTGCAGCGTGATGGTGCCGGTGTAGTTGCCGGGATCACACGGGTTCATGTAAACGCGGAAGTATCCGGTCTCGCCAGCAGCCACGTCGGCAATCTCACCCACGCGGAACGGAGCATCGGTGGTGACGCTGTTAACCTTGAGCACGTTGGTGCCCTTGTTAACGAGAGCTACCCAGATGCTGTCGCCGAGATCCCAAGCTACGAGTTCCTCGAAGAACCACTTGGGCTTCTGGATCATAGCGACGTCGCTGCCCTTGGCATACAGGCGGATGCGCAGGTTGCTGATCTGAGCCTGGTCGTCGCTCAGGAATCTGTCCTCAGCACCCTTCTCGAGCCAGATCTTGAGCGTGTGCTCGCCCTCGTCGACGATCTTGCCGAACTCGCCGTGCTTAACCAGCGTGTTAAACGACTCAACGGTCTCGCCATCGAGATCAACATAAACGGCATCGTAGATTTCAGGGAAGCCCTTGACGTCGGCGCTGACGCGTGCGTAATAGCCCTCGGGTACCGTGAAGTCGGTGCTGAGCAGCGAGGTGCTGTTGTTCACGCCCTTGTTGCCACTGTAGGCAATGCCATTGTCAACATACCAGGGATAGTCGCTGCTGGTGTCCCAACCACGGATATAATCCAATCCCTCGGTTACAATACTGTCATAGTCGGGCATCTCGGTAGCCTGACCAACAAGCACAACTTCAATCTCGTTGCCCTCGGTCACAACAACCAACTTGGCAGTGTGGTTGCCAGTGCGGGTCGGGGTATAGGTTACAGTAAACAACTGGTTGCCCTGAGCATCCATGCTGCCAGTGGTCGGGGTGACAGTAAACATCGCCTTGTTAGTGCCCTCGATATAGGCCTCAAAGTCGGTGGCATCACCCAAGTTGAGAACCATCACAGTTCTGGTAATCTGTGAGGAGTTAGCATAGCAACTGCCAAAGTCGAGCGTGTCCATCTCGGCAACAGCCTGCACCTCGCCAGTCACTGTCTCATAGAACATGGCACCGGGCTTCAGGAACTCAACGATGCCACTGTTGTAACCATGACTCCAGGTGCACCAGATGCCAAAGCCAGTGTTGGCGGTGAGGCGGCTCATGTCGTCGTTGCAGGTCAGCGTGAATTCCTCAACCCAACCCTTCTTCATGTCACGACTCTCGAGCGACTCGAGGGTACCGCTCTCAAGCCAGTAACGGTTGTTGTAGTAACCGTACCAGTCAAGATACTCTTCACTGTTGTCATCCAGACCGTAGAGCGTACCTTCAACAATCTTGGTGGGAGTGGCAATGGTAATCACGCCATTGTTCAAGCGACCCTCAATGGTGCGGGGCTTGGTAACCTTGTCGTTCTCCACCAGGTTGTCAAAGTAAACCTTGCCGGTGCTGGTGGTGGTCACGGTCACTGGATAAACAAGTTTCACACCGTTAACCAGATCAAGTGCGCCATCCTGATTCAGATAGCTCTGACCGTTCACCAGATAGGTCTTGCTGACCTTGGTGTACTCACCAGCGGTGAGATAAACCTCGCTCACGCCAGCATCATAGCCACCCAGCGTCGCAACAACGGTGTGGCTACCACCCTCGGTGAAGTTGTAATAATAGGTCTCGTTGGCAGTGATGGTGCGGTCGGTGGTACCATCAACGGTGATGGTCACAGGATAGGCCTCGGCTGCAATCACGTCAAACGAGATAGCAGCTGCACCCGTCGGGTTCACGTTCATGGTCAATGTCTTGACATCGGTGGTCTCGTTAAAGTCCTGAACGGTGCCATTGTAGTTGGCGGCGCCATACATGGCAAAGTCGGTCACGCTGCCGTCGGGCGAAACAAGTTCAAACTCCTCGGCATCTTCCAGACGGATGTTGCTGATGTTGATATAGTCGCCTTTGCCTGCATACACACCATTATAGACATCCCATGCAAGACCATGATTGCCAGACGAAATCACAAACGAATAAGTGCCCGCGTTCAATGAGCCCGTGCTGCACAGGTTCTTGAGAATGTGACCGTCAACCGAGAAAATCAAGGTGTCCTGACCTTGGCACTTCAACTGATAATCAAAGGTCACACGCGTCGCCTTGGGACAATCCAACCAGCCAATCAACATGGAGTGAGATTCAGATACCTGATTGTTGCCGTAGGTAGCCACGCCATCGGTGATGGACCAGGGGTAGGTCTCATCATTTATCCAGCTGAAACGGCTGGGGTCGCCCTTGGTCACCAGGTCACTGAAGTCACGAGGTATGTCTGTTGCAACACCCTTGCAGACAACAGTATAGGTCGAATCGCCTGCCACGACGGTCAGGTTGCCATTGAACTCGCCAATCTCGTTGGGGTCAAAGGTCACCGTGAACGTTTTGGTCTGCAACAGAGCAATCTCGCCCTCGCTATCATCCACGGTGAAGTGACTGTCGCTGCTCGTGATTTTGTAAGCAACCGTGTCGCTACCCATCGTCTTGATGTCAAAGGTCAGAGACTTGCTCTGAGGATACATGATAGTGCCAAAGTCAAGCTCGGTGGTGCTAATGCTATTGGCTGGACCATCCACAATCTTGTTCCAAACAAGACCAGTGGTGGAATAGCCAACAGTGTTCATGCTACCAAAATAAATCAGATAGGTACCAATCACCTTGCCACCGTTATCAACCGTCGAGAGGTCATCGGCAACATAAAGCGTCACCACATCGTCCATATCAACGGACTCGCCGTCCTCTTGAAGCGAGCCACCAAACAGATAGCAATCATAGCCGTAATACTGCCCCAAAACGGTGTAGGCACTAGCATCGGCGCTGTCAGGATAGGCAGCGGGGATGGTAATCACACCGTTAACATAGGGAGCTGTGATGGTGTTACCCACATCGTCCAACATGCCATCAAGCAATCCCTCGATGACCACAGTGTTGTCTGCAGTGTTGTAGGTGAACGTCGTGGCCCACGTGTAGGTGTAAGTTTGAGAATAATACTTGCGCTCATAGGATGTAGAATAGCCCACCTTGGTGGTGTTCTCATCCACACGCTGCATGCTGGTACGCCTCATCGTGAGGTTTCCTTTAGGTTGATGGCCCTTAGCCATGTCCAAAATCTCTTGCGGCATCGCTCCAGGTTGCATGGGAGTGAGCTGCAATGTCGAGTGCCCCAACTTGGGGGACGCCTTGCCCTTACCGTTCAACAATTGCGGGCTGGCAAGCGGTGCCACCAGCAGCAACGTGAACAAGGTTAATAGTAATTTCTTCATAACGCGTTAAAATTTAAGTTATTAAAAAAGGAATACATTTATTTGCTTAATATCATGTCAATCAATGCGGTAACATCGCTGATGTCGATAGTCTTGTCACCGTTCACATCGGCAGCAGGACAATCGTCAACACTTGCGCTATCGCTCAAAATCATGTCAATAAGGGCGGTAACATCACTGATGTCCACTGTGCCATCACCATTCACGTCACCCAGCAGATAGTCACTGCCATCATAGTAGGTGCCAATGTATTTCATTTCAACCTTGTTGGCATTATAAACTTGCATGTCTGCCCTATTGCCACCATTCTGGCTGACAAAGGCCGCCACATACAGGTTGTTATAGTCCCAATTGTCTGCATCATAAGTGAAGGTGTAAGTATAGGAATAGCTGCCGTTGCTAATATCAAGTGCCTCACCCCAAGCGTCGTTGTTGTAAGCGCGAATGATGTGCTCGTGCAAATAACCGTCGATGATATCACCATATTGGTTCTTTTGAGACACAGCAGGAACTTCATTTTCAAGCAGATATACAGTAATGTATGGATTAGATGCAGCGAAATTCTCTCCCACATCGCCCTTGACCATGGCAGTGATGGTGTGAGCTGCCTTATCGACGCTAGCAAACACGTTAACCTCAATGTCAGCATCGGTGGCGGTCACATAGTCAATGGCATCCACAATCTCCTGATAATCGGATGGGTTAAACAGGTACGTTCCGTCAAACGACATGCGGTCATACAAGAATTGAGGATTTCCGTCCAGACCAAACATGCTGGCAATCGTCCAGTCAATACCATCAACGGTGAAATCATCGCTACTAAAACCCGAGTGGTGACAGATGGCCACAGCACGGTCATCACGCTCCTGCAACGCTTGAGACAGACGACCAGCAGCATTGGGGCAATAAACACACTTCTCACTAGTAAACTCCTCAATCACCATACGCTTGGTGAAATCGTGCTCGTAAGTGGAATATATCAAGTCGCACGTACTGTTGGCTTTGTACTGGTCTTCATTCCCGTCCTCGGTGTTGATGGTCACCGTCAATGCGATATCCTCGGCAGCCACATCATAATCAGGCGTAAACGAGAAACCAAAGTTGCAGCTCTCGCGGTAACTGACGGTCTGGTCTAGTGGCACATTGAAGGTCATGGGAGCCATGCCTGCACTGACGCACGTCACATTGAGGCTGCTAAACGGCTGACATGCCACATTGGTTACCACACCATTGACAGCTAGCGGCTGACCAAGCTTGATGCTAGTGCTCATGACGCTCATGTCATCGATGCGGCCATCAAATTGCGTCAAGTTGCTGCCCATCACCTCACACTCCAGAGCCAGCACTCCACTGCCAGTGGTCTCACTCCATTCGCCATCGCCCTCTTGAAGCAACAAGCCTTGAGCACGCGAGCCTTCAGCAGTAGCCACAACATAGGCTGAACGGCTCTGGGTGAAAGTGTAGCCCACATAGCAGCCCTTGCCGTCAATGGCAAATGGCGTGTCGAGCGTGGTCTTGTTCCAACCCTTAGCCAGGTCGGACTTAGCCAGCGTTTTTTCCACCAAGTTCTCGCCATCGGGCGTGGCACGCACCCACACCGTCAGACTGCTGATACTCAATTTAGAAATAATGTAATAGTCGATGGCGACCACCTGATTGCCGACAAAACGGCTCATCGTGCTGTCATCGAGATAGACGCATGCGCTGGCCTGGTCAACATCGTTGAAAACGATAGTGCCTTCGGCATTGGCCTGACCATCTGTAGAGTCCAACAGCAAATGCAAAATTAGTAAAAATGTTTGAAGAACTCGCATTTTGGGTTGCTGAAGTCGAGTTTT
>Ga0065708_1006514_pt1 | contig 58449 bp, 63 predicted proteins | sample Hoacrofraction12_2_FD_59095 | JGI IMG/M metagenome (GOLD analysis project Ga0065708, IMG submission 59095) | Hoatzin crop microbial communities from Cojedes, Venezuela, sample from fiber fraction 12 v1 | ecosystem: Host-associated > Birds > Digestive system > Esophagus > Crop | place: Venezuela... | reverse complement strand
TTCGCCAAGGTGGGCGAGGCGATGGAAAGGGCATGGCCGACTTTCGAGGCTTCCGAAGTGGGAGCCGTGTACATCAAGTGCGCCTCGGCAGAGGACGAGAAGACACTGAAAAGCGCCTCCACGAGCATCGAGGCGAGCCTTAAGGCCGAGCTTGGCGAGCCTGTGGCGCTCATCATCGACGAGGTGCCTGGCAAGACGGGCACGACCTGCCGCCAGTGGCTGGAGGAGAGAGCATCCAAGCAGGAGGCGCAGGCCACCAAGGTGTGCACCCGATGCGGCAAGGAGAAGCCGCTGTCCGAGTATTCCAAGAACGTGAAGACCAAGGACGGCTACCGCCATGTGTGCAACGACTGCGTCAGGGAGGCGCTCTCGAAGGCATGGCACACGGACGACAGGGATGTAAAGGTCACCGCAGAGCCTGCGAAAGCCGTGGTGAGGGTGACGGAGAGCAAGCCGGTGAGCGTGGAGGATGCCATCGAGGCGTTGCGCCAGGCCGGATACACTGGAACGTTGACGATGACCAAAACCATTGAGCTATGACACGGAAGGAACTGAGCACATCCAACGCTTTGGCGATGGAGAAGTACCGCCGCTCCAAGGTTGAGGCAGCAAGCGAGAAGAGGCAGCTTGAGGTCAGGGCCAAGAGAGAGAGCGTCGAGGCCACCGAGGAGTACCAAAGGCAGAGGCGGGAAGCCATCGACGAGTGCAAGCGCAAGGTCATCGGCATATCTTGTGACGGTCAGGAGACCATGCGCCTGCGCTACGAGGCGGAGGCAGAGCGTGACAGGAAGCTGGGCGAGCTTGCGGCTGCCCACGGAAGGCGGCTGCTTGACATCAGGGAGCGTAAGGCGAGAGCCCTGGCGGAAATCTCCAGCCTCCTGTCGGATGCCTACTTTGAGATGAATGCCGTGTTCGACGGCAACAGGAAAATCAAGGACGAGATAGCCAGAGATGAGCATGGAGAAGCTGCCGTTGACTGACGAGCGCAGGGAGTACCTGCTCGCCAACCACGAGACGAAGACCTCCACCGAGCTGTCGAAGGGACTTCATGTGAGCGTTCCCGTTGTCAGGGAGTGGCTCACCTCGCTGGGGATAAAGGCGTATGAGACACCCCGTCTGCCGCAGTCGTTCTACGACGGCACGGCACACGAGCTCATCCGTGAGCTGTGGCTGAAGGAGACGAACGCCGAGATAGGCAGGAGGCTGGGCGTGTCCGCCAACACGGTGAGGCGGCACGCCAGCGACATGGGTCTGTGCAAGAAGCCGCTGCTGAGGTTCGCGAAGAACAAGCCCAAGGCGGAGGTGGACTACAGCCTGATGTCAGAACGCCTCTACGACACGAAGGCTTTCGGGCGATGGCGGAGCTGCGAGGCGTGCGTCCACCGCCCCTGCTTCAAGGGTTTTGAGGGCATCGTCACCGACATGGGTCGCGAGGGATGCCGCTCATGGCGAGCCGAGGTGTGCAAGGGCTGCAAGAAGTGGCCGTGCTGGCCGCTGGAGGGGAAGCCCTTCAAGGGCAAGGCCGAGAGGGACGAGTTTATGGAGAACGGGTGCGCCCTCATCAGGAAGAGGCGCTTAAACGGAGGAACGTCATGACAGTGTGTGTAATCATAGCGGCGGCACTTGCCATCGCCTACACCGCCTTGGTGGTGTGGAAAGACAAGGGTCTGCCCACGTCGCTATCCAGCAGCGTGTTCACGCTATCCGACAAGTGGAAGTGGCTGTTCGGCTTCGTGATGCTCACCTGCGGCGTGTTCATCGGCACTGCGATGATGAGCAGGGCGAGCGACGGCACGGCATGGCTGGGTTTCCTCACCATTGTCGGCATGGGCATCGTGGCGGTCACACCGCTTTTCGACCCCGACAAGCTCACGGCACACTACGTCGGTGCTTTCATGGCGGCAGGATGCTCGCAGCTGCTCATCGCCATCAACAAGCCGTTGTGCCTGTTCGCATGGCTAATCTACGTCAGCTACACGCTGGCATCGACCAACTGCTCACGCAAGGTGCTGTGGGCTGAGGTCGCCTGCTTTATGGCGGGCATCTGGTATTGTTTAACGAATTAAAAAATCAACAAATGGAAGAAAAAATCAAAGTGAACAGCGAGAGCTTGCAGGATGTCCTCGACAGGATGCGTGACGAGATGGAACGCTTCAACAGTGTCATCGACACGCTGGTTGACGAGGCTTGCAAAATTAACGAGAACACCACCGAACCCGAATGCCCCTTCAAAGAGGGCGACCGTGTGCTGGTGAGAGACTTTAATTTCAATTTGTGGGTGTATGGTGTGTTCGGCCGTCAGAGCGACGATGGCACATCCGGTTTCGTTCTGAGGGGCGGTTTCCATGTGTGGAAACAGTGCATCCCCTACAACGAGGACACCTGGAAGTTGCTGGGCACCGCTATCGAGCCGAAAGGAGGCAAGACATGAGGCTGACGGCAGACCAGCTGCTGCATGAGAAGGACAGGCACATCGAGCGTGTGATGAGCACGCAGCTCTCGGCCGTGGGCTTCCCGTTGTGGGGAGTCCTCGGCAGGGAGGGTGTCCACACGCTGGGCGACCTGTCACGGATGACGCGCCGGCAGCTGGTGTCCGTGAGGGGCATCGGCAAGAGCAAGGCCGACACGATAGAGAGGACGATGAAGAGATACGGACTTAAACTAAGGCAATGACATGAGATATTTCGAGGTGAAGGCACGCCTTGACAAATGCGGAGAAGACGGCGTGCTGAAGAAGGTGACAGAGACCTACGCGGTGGACGCTGTGGCGTTCGCCGAGGCGGAGGAGCGCGTGACCAAGGAGATGCAGCCCTACGTCACGGGTGATTTCGAGGTGGTGGCGGAGAGGATAGCGAGGTACACGATGTACCTGCCCGACATCGACCATTCGGGGACATACTACACGGCGAAGATTAATTTCATCGCTGTTGACCAGTACACCGGCAAGGTGGTCAAGCAGCCGTACTGCCTCCTCATCGAGGCGGCTGACTTCAACGGGGCGAAAGCCCGCGTCAACGGGCATCTGGAGGGCTCGGCCAACGACTGGGAAATCGAGTACATCAAGGAGACGAAGATTGTCGATGTGTTCCCCACCATCGAGACCTCGGCAGGCAAGTGACCCACCAAACAACAGCACTCACATGGGACGACGTTGCCGAGACATCCTGCGGTCGCTGACCATTCAGGCGGCAAACCGCAAATATACCGTTGACCGCAAGCCAGGGGTTTCCGGCTTGCCGGACTACTACGTGCTCACCGAGCACAACCTCGCCAAGAAGATGCGCAGCCGCGTCATCATCATGGCGGCCGACATGCCCAAGGTGGTGTCGGCCCTGCAAGAGATACAACGTGCAACCTAACGACAGAACCGATATGGACAGAGCACCGTGAACGAACAGACTACCGAGAGATAAAATTTACAGCAACTTCTAATCCGACAAGAATGATAACTCTCAACAGACTCATCGGCCAGCTTTACGACAAGATGGTGGAGGACAGGGAGGTGTCGCCATACGGCACGTCGCACAAGGCGATGAGCATCGCCATAAGCGCGAAATGGCGTGCGATGGACGGCTGCAAGCCAGGCTCGCCGCCTCTCCACCTGACCCGCGGCTTCGTGGAGGGGGAGCACAGGGACGACCCGTGCAAGACCTACACCACGGAGTTCGGGGAGCGCGAGGAGCTTTCCGCCGACATCATCATCTGGACCGCCCTGGCGATGCGCCACCTCGGGTGCGAGAACATCGAGCAGGCCATCAAGGACAGGATAGCGTGGCTGATGGAGCACGGGGATGAGTAGTTGCTTCGTAATGAATTGTTGAACCATGAATTGTTGAAAGAAGCAATGAAAACGAAAGAAATAGAGGTGTCCGAGATTAGCGTCAATCAAGGACAGATAGACGGGCTGCCGCGCAACCCCCGTCTGGTGAGGAAAGACCGCTACGAGATGACGAAGCGTAGCATCGAGGAGAGCCCAGAGATGCTGTCGCTGCGCGAAATCATCGTGACGGAGCACCAGGGCGGTTATGTGGTCGTGTGCGGTAACCTGCGTTTCCGCGCCTGCAAGGAACTCGGCTTCAAGACCGTGCCCTGCAAGGTGCTGCCGGCTGACACGCCCGCCGAGAAGCTGCGCGAGTACGCGGCAAAGGACAACATCAGCTACGGCGAGGACGACCGCGACATCCTGCGCAACGAGTGGGGCGGCTTCCAGAAGGACCTGGAGGGCTGGGGCATGGAGTTCGAGAAGCCCAAGCAGAAAGACCCGTTCCGCGAGCGTTTCGAGGCGGTGGACAACGACTCCGCGACGTACCCGATAATACCGAAGTACGACGAGAAGTACGACCTGTTCATCATCCAGAGCTCCAACGAGGTGGACAGCAACTGGCTGCGCGAGGTGCTCAACATGCAGCGGATGCGCTCGTACAAGACGGGTAAGGTGAGCAGAAGCAACGTTATCGACATAAAGGATTTCCGAGATGCCCTGCAAAATCGTGATACCGAGCCATAAGCGGCATGACAGGGTGTTCGCCAAACGCCTTGTGAACGACCCCATCATCTGCGTGGCGGAGAGCCAGGCGGAACTGTACAGGGCGTTCAACCCCGACTGTGAGATAGTGACCCACCCCGACAGCGTGGTGGGCTTGGTGCCCAAGCGCAACTGGATGGCCCGCCATTTCGGCGACCTGTTCATGCTTGATGACGACGTTGATGCCTGCAAGCGCCTGTACGCCGAGAAGGGCGAGTCCGCCCGCCTGCGCGGAAAGGACGAGGTGACGAGGGTGATACAAGAGCTCTACGAGCTGGCGTGCCTGCTTGACGTGCACCTGTTCGGCTTCACCTCCAGGGTGTCGCCCGTGATGTACGACGAGACGTGCTACCTGTCGCTCAGCAGGATGGTGACGGGATGCAGCTACGGTGTCCGCTACAACGAGAACGTGTGGTGGAACGAGGAGCTGCGGCTGAAGGAGGACTTCTGGATCTCGTGCTGGATGAAGTACAGGGAGAGGCGCGTGCTCACCGACCTGCGCTACAACTTCGAGCAGCGTTCCACCTTCGTCAACGCTGGAGGCCTGTCGGCCATCCGCAACGTGGAGGAGGAGCGGCGGTCGATCCTGCTGATGCGCAAGTGCTTCGGCGAGGTCATCAGGCTGAAAGGCCAGGGCAACAACGGCAAGGAGAAGACGAAGTCGATGGTGGAGTACAACATCAGCGCGACGTTTCCGTTTTAATCGTTAAATTAAAGTTAATCAGTTGATTATGTTGCGACTATATCGAAAAAAATGACTAACTTTAAAGAAAAAATGGGTTTCAGATTACGGACGATTAACGGTTACGACTTCTTTGAAGTGGCTTCGGCATTGCAGAAGAGCATCCGCCGAGGCGACATCCGCACGGCTGCCTACTTCGCCGTGGAGTTATGGGCATCACATTTCGGCAACTACCTTTGGAAGCGGCTCTACACCATCAGCGCGGAGGACTGCTGGGGAATCATCACCCGTGAGGTGGATGCCCTCCACAACGGCTACACGCTGGTCAACAAGGGCTCCAAGGAGCCCAAGGGCAGGGTGTTCGTCGGCAAGGCGGTCATCCTGCTGTGCGAGTGCCGCAAGAGCAGGGACGCGGACCACCTGAACAACCTGGTCGTTGACAGGGTGGCTGCCGATGACGAGGCGGTGCTCGCCGCACTGGACGACGCGAGGGAACATCCGCTGCCGGTGCCTGATTACACCTTCGACGTGCACACGCGGAAAGGCAAGAAGGCGGGCAAGACCAAGGAACAGTTCTTCCACGAGGAGCACGAGGCCTTGCAGCCGAGGGTGCCAGGGCTGTTCGACGACCTCGTGCCGTGAGGTTAACAAAATTTATCAACTTTAGAGCAGCACTCATTCATCGGATGAAGATCATAGTGACAGGGAGCGAGGGCTTCATAGGCGGAGCCCTCTGCCCCAGACTGGAGAGGGACGGCCACGAGGTGCTTCACATCGACCGTTCCATAGGGGGCGAGGCGGCCAGCATAGGCGGGCTTCTCGCCACAGGGGAAATCGGCTGCGTGTTCCACCTCGCCGCACAGACGAGCGTGTTCAACGAAAGGCTGGAGGACATCGAGCGCGACAACGTCAGGGCTTTCATGGCGGTGGCGACGCTGTGCAACAGGCACGGGGTGAAGCTGGTTTACGCGTCCAGCAGCACCGCCAACCCAGTGAACACGACATCGATGTACGGCATCAGCAAGCAGTTCGACGAGAAATTCGCCCAGGCCTACTGCCCGTCAGCGACGGGTGTGCGGCTTCACAACGTGTACGGCAAGCGACCGCGTCAAGGCACTCTGTTGTGGCATGTGCTCAACGACAAGGTCGTCACGCTGTACAATGGCGGGCGTAACATCCGGCATTTCACGCACGTCAGCGACGCGGTGGAGGGACTGGCTTACGCAGCCTCCTGCTGCCTGCCGCTGGTGAACGTGAGGAACCCGCAGCGCACATCCGTCAGCGAGTTCGTCGAGGCCTGCAACGCTTTCAGCCCCGTGAGGGTACAGGCTGAGCAGCGTGCCAGGGAACTCGACAATTTCGAGCAAACGGTGGACGAGCGGATTTTTGCCGTACCTTTGCAGTACAAGCCCGTCGAGGCTGGGCTGCGACAGGTGTTCATGGAGTGAGCACGAAGCCGCCTGCCTCTCGGGGTGGGCGGCATTTTTTTACGATTATGGCAGACAACAACAAATACAGCAAGGAGTTCCGTGACAACATGGGACAATTCGGGCAACGAACTTCCGACGAACTTCGGGAAATCACCGCTAAAGGCGGCAAGAAATCGGGCGAGACAAGGAGACGCATGAGGGACATCAAGGCTGACCTCAAGCTCATCATGGAGTCGGACCTGCTGCCGTCGATGGCGGACGTGCACAAGCAGATGAACCTGCCCGCGGACACGGGCGACAACCACATGGGCATCGCGATGGCGTTGTTCAAGGAGGCTGTGAAGGGCAACGTGAAGGCGATAGAGCTCTCGTTGAAGATCCTCGGCGAGTACGAGGACAGCCTCAACCTGAAGCAGACATACGACTTCGACAAGAAATTCATCATTGACGGTTTTGGCGATAGAGAGGGTAATATCGAAGCGGGTGCTGAACCCTAACGGCTACTGGCTGTTGCGTTTCCTCCCCGATGCCACCATCAGGTTCGTGTTCCTGTATGGCGGCTCGTCGTCGGCTAAGTCGTACAGCGTGGCGCAGGTGTTCCTGATGCTCACCCTGTTCGAGGGCGAGAACCACCTCGTGCTGCGCAAGGTGGGTGCGTCGATAGAGAAGACGATATACGCCGACTTCAGGGCAGCCATCGAGTGCATCCCCGTCCTGAGGCGGTGTTTCCGTGTGATGCAGCACCGCATCGTGTGCAACATCAACGGTGCGAGGATAGACTTCAGCGGGCTTGACGACCCCGAGAAGATCAAGGGCATCAGCCAGTACAAGCGGGTGTTCCTTGACGAGCTCAGCGAGTACGACGAGAGCGACTTCAAGCAGATACGCAAGCGTCTGCGCGGCAAGGAGGGCCAGCAGATAGTGGCGGCGTGGAACCCCATCAGTGAGGAGCACTGGGTGAAGAAGCGCCTGCTTGACCTTGAGACGTGGCACGAGGTGCCGATGACGCTGCACATCGGTGTGGACATTCCGCCTGAATACTGCCGTGTGAAGTCGGTGAAGCTCAACGAGGCGAAGCCTGTGCTTAACGCGAGGAGCGGCGAGTACGAGACGCATCCGCCCGACATGGCGTTGATACAGTCCACCTACCTCAACAATTTCTGGGTGGTCGGCTCGCCTGACGGCACTTTCGGGTATTACGATGCCCAGTGCGTTGCAGATTTCGAGCGTGACAGGGTGCATGACCCTGACTATTACCAGGTCTATGCGCTGGGCGAGTGGGGTCACATCCGCACAGGTGCGGAGTTTTTCCCGTCATTCAGCCGTGCCGCCGTGTGTGGCGACTTCCCTTATGACCCGTCGTTGTCTGTGCACGTGTCGATGGACAGCAACGTGCTGCCCTACGTCACCGCCACGTTCTGGCAAAAAGTGTATAAGCCCGACGATGCTCAGCAAGTTACGCAGATTGGCGAGCTGCCGATAGAGAGTCCCGACAACAGCGCGAGGCGTGCCGCCAAGGTGGTGGCGGCGAAGCTCAGGGAGATGGGTTACACGGGCAGGGTGTACCTCCATGGCGACGCGTCGGGCAAGGCGGCGAACACCATCGACGAGCAGAACCGCTCGTTCTTTGACCTCGTGATAGACCAGCTGGAGAAGGATGGCTACGAGGTGGAGGACCTGATAGGGGGCAAGAACCCGAGCGTGTCGATGACTGGCGAGTTCATCAACGCCGTGTGGGAGGGTCGCGTGCCAGGCGTGTCCATCCGTGTGGACAGCGGTTGCACGGTGTCCATCAGCGACTATCAGGCGGTGCAGAAGGACGAGAACGGCAACATCCTCAAGGCTAAGGTGACCAACCCCGTGAGCAAGCAGAAGTACGAGCCTCACGGCCACATCACCGACTGCCTGCGTTATGTGTGCCACGACCTGCTGCTGAAGCAGTACACCGACTTCTCGATGTCGCGCAAGCGCAGCCTGTACAGTGAGAGCGAGATGCGGTTCTTTAATCCGTCGGGGGAGTACGGGTACGGGCGCACGCTGGCCTACCTGATGCCCAATGTGGAGGGCAGGTTCGTGATGGCGGTGGTGTCGAGCCTTGGCGACTCTTGGCATCTGGTGGATGCCGTGGTGCGTGAGGTGAGGGGCAGCGACGAGATAACGGAGGCGGTGACGGGTGTCAAGGCTGACGCGTACATCGTGGAATGCCAGCAGTCGTATTTCCCGATGGTGCGTGGCCTGCGCTCATCGCTGGGCAACGTGTCGGCGATGAAGATGTCCGCTGACGTGAAGACGAGGATAAAGGCAACCGCCGACTGGATAAGGGAGCGGGTGTGCATCAACCCGTCGCTGGTGGGCGGCGACACGGAGTATTCGCGTTTCGTTTCCGCCATGCTGGACTACAGTGACACGATGCCGTCGGATGTGGGTCCCAGCGCGGTGATGTCGGGTATCGCCAAGTACGTCATCAGGAGCGGTTTGTAAAATCGGGAAAATTTTCAAGAAAAACATTATTACTGCTGTAAACGGCTGAAACACAAAGCGGTAAAAGGCGGTTAAATGTCAAAAACCGCCTGAATTGGATTTTAAGAATTTGCGGTTTTGTCAGGCGTGTTGCGTTTGCCTTTAATTTTGCGTAATCCAACAGATTGACCAATGGGATTGCTCAAGATATTAGGCTTTGAAACGAAGAGTGCCACGCCTGTGGAGCGTGAGACGGTGACGGGCAGCGACACGTTCATCACGTATATGCGTGAGATGGCGTTGCCGTTCGTCGCCAACGCCAATTTCGTCCGTCTTTTCGAGACGGTCCCCGAGGTGTTCTGGCCGATAGACTTCCTCTCGTGCCGTGCCGCAGGCGCGAAGTACCTGCTGAAGAAGTCGAGTGACGACAGCGTGGTGTGGGACAACAAGGAGGTCAACGCGATCCTCACGAAGCCCAACGCGGTGTTCTCGTGGTACCAGACTGTTTACCTGCATTTCGCCTACAAGCTGTGCACCGGCAACGCCTTCATCCGTGCTGCCGCTGACCGTGACGTGGTGCGGAGCAGCCTGTGGAAGTGGTGCAAGGACTACTGGGCTTTGCCCGCCGACAGGATACACATAGAGTACCAGAGCCACGGCACGGTGCCCATTTTCGGAGTGTGCGACGTGGAGGACATCATCAAGTGTTACTGGCTTGAGGGCGGTTTCGGACGAGCCCTGGACATCGACCCGAGGGAGGTGATGCACGACAGGGAGGCCAACCTTGACTTCACCACGCAGGACTACCTCATGGGCAAGAGCCGCCTGTGGTCGGTGCTTAAGGCGATAAGCAACATCATCGCGGTGTACGAGGCGCGGAACGTCATCTACGTCAAGCGTGGCGGCCTCGGCTGGCTGGTGTCGGCAGCCAAGGACGACATGGGCAGCAGGCCGCTGACATCCGACGAGAAGAAGGACATCCTCGACCAGATACAGCTCAACTACGGGCTGAGCAACAGCAAGTACCCGTATGGCGTGAGTGACGCGCCGTTGTCGTTCATCCGCACCAACCTGTCCATCTCGGAGCTTGAGCCGTTCGAGGAGACGCTTGCCGACGCGATAGCCATCGCTGGGGCTTTCGGCATCCCGTCGGTGCTCGTGCCGAGGAAGGACCAGGCGACGTACAGCAACCAGGCGACGGCGGAGAAAGGCGTGTACACGTCTGTCATCATCCCGATGGTGCAGAGGTTCTGTACTGACTTCACCCATTTCCTCGGTCTTGACGATGACGGCTATTACATCGACGCGGACTTCTCGGACGTTGACTGCCTCCAGTCCGGCAAGAAGGAGGAGCAGGAGGTTCACAAGGCGATTTCCGACCGCTGCAAGGTGGAGTTCGAGTCTGGCATCATCACACTCAACGACTGGCGCGCACAGCAGGGATACGAACGGGTGGAGCTCCCCGAATACGACAAGCTCGTTTCGGAGATGACACCTGACGAGATAGCGAAAATCAAGAATTTTACTAACCCTAAAAACAACGAAGATGAAAGAGAAGTATCAGACGCTGCGCTACAAGACGAAGGCGAATGATTTGGACGAGGCGAAAGGCATCGTGACCGTTGCCGTGAACGGCATTGGCATTGTTGATTCTCAGAATGACATCTCGATGCCGGGGTCTTTCAAGAAGACGCTCAAGGAGAACATCGGCAGGATGCGCTGGTTCCTCAACCACGACACCACGCAGCTGCTTGGCAAGCCGTTGTCGGGCAGCGAGGACGGCAGCGACCTCGTGATGGTCGGGCAGCTCAACCTGAAGAAGTCCATCGGGCGCGACACGCTGGCAGACTACCAGCTTTACGCGGAGAACGGCGGCACGCTGGAGCACAGCATCGGCGTGCAGGCCATCAAGCGCGACAAGGTGGACACCCGAAAGGTGCTTGAGTGGAAGATGTGGGAGTATTCCACGCTGACCTCGTGGGGCTCGAACCCTCGGACGTTCCTCATTGACGTGAAGAACGACGGCCCGGAGAGCGTGAAGGAAAACATCGAGCTCATCCGCAGGGCGCTACAGCTGCGCTACTCGGACGAGCGGCTAAAATACTACGAGATGAGACTAGACCTATTGACCAAGGCGTTGCAGGGCGAGCTTGTCGTCGCATGTCCGCATTGCGGCACGGAGTTCAGCTGGGACGATGCCGAGAAGAGGACGTATGAGTCGCAGGTGCTTGACACCGCGGCCATGTATGTGCGGTGGATCACCGAGGACGTGGTGCAGGAGGAGATGTCGAAGCTTGAGCCAGGCATCCGCTCGGCGGTGCTCGACATCCTCAACCCGATACTATCCAAGTGCGACGGCAGTGTTGACGCTGCCCTCGTGGAGAAGTCCATCCAGGACTTTGCCGAGTACGCGTTCTGTCCGCACTGTTATTCGAGAGTTTATAAATCAAGCGTTATGCAGGGGCACGATGAGGCCGAGGAGGGCGACGATGCCGGCGAGCCGTCAGGAGACACTCGCGGGGACATCTCATCCAAGGCCGAGGAAGCCGCTGGTGGCACTTCTTTCTGGGCTGGCATGACGGAAATAGTAACCAACTAAATTGTTTTATTCAATGGACGAGAACCTGAAGAAAGAACAAGAGCAGTTCATGACTGCCCTTGAGAAGAAGATGAACGAGGTCATTGACGCGCGTCTGAGCGGTCAGATGACCACCGAGCAGGCCACCGACATGATCTCCAAGAGCGTGTCCGATGCGCTTGCCAAGGCTGACGAGCAGCACAAGCAGGACATCAGCGAGCTGGAGAAGAGCATGTCCGCCTTGAACGACAAGCTTGCCAAGCTTGAGCAGAAGGGCGTTGGCATGACTCCCGCGAACCGTTTCGACGAGCGTCTGAAGGAGATGTTCGAGAGCGAGAAGTACAAGGACTACATGAACGGCCTGACCCGCAAGTCGGGCAAGTTTGACAACTTCTCGTTGAAGGACATCGTGTCGCTGACCGACAACTACACTGGTGAAATCCTCATCAGCGAGCAGCAGAAGCGCGTGGTTTCGCAGTTCGGTCCCAAGAAGCTGCATATGCGCGACATCCTGCCCGTGTTGCAGGGCGACCCCGAGTTCCCCAACCTGACTTACGCGGAGATCACCGACCTCGACCGTAACGCCCGTTATGTGACCGAGAACGGCCGTCTGCCGGCAAGCAGCTTCGACGTGAAGGAGGTCACCGTGCCCACCAAGCGTCTGGGCACCTACATCCGTTTGAGCAAGCGCATGCTCAAGAGCCGCGTTTACGTCCGCTCTTATGTGCTGGCCATGCTGCCCGAGGCTGTGCTGATGGCAGAGGATGCAGGCATCCTGTTCGGTGACGGCAACGGCGAGCAGCTGGAGGGCATCGCCAACAAGAGCGGTGTGCTGCCCGTTGAGGACATCATCACCGAGACCATCGTTAGCGGCAAGCTGGCGAGCATCAAGGCCTACAACGGCGGCAAGGATGCCCTGCTTGAGTTCGACGGCCCTTATGCGGCCATCCTCGACGGAATGCGCATCACCATCACCGGTGACTACGCCGGCACCTACGACGTGATTAAGAAGAACGACCGCCAGGTCATCATCAAGGTGAGCGACACCGAGGGCAAGGTGAGCGACGTTGAAGACGCGAGCGCGGTGACCTTCACCGTCAACCACGGCGCGTTCAAGAGCATCGAGGCTCCCAACAGCCTTGACGTGGTGAAGACCGCCTTCGCGGTGATGAACTACGCTCAGTACAACCCGACCGCCATCGTGATGAACCCCATCACCGTGAACGCCATCGAGAGCGAGAAGGACACCACCGGCCGCAACCTCGGCCTCGTGATGCTCCAGAACGGTGCGAAGACCATCGCCGGCCGTCCCATCATCGAGTACACCGGCATTCCGGCCGGCAAGTACCTGATTGGCGACTTCAGCATCAACGGCTGCTCGCTGGTGGACTACACCAAGCTGTCGCTGGAGTGGGCAGACGACGTGGAGGACAAGCTGACCAACACGATCCACCTGATTGCCCAGGAGGAGATTATTTTCCCCGTGTACAACCCGTGGGCTTTCGCTTATGGCGACATCGCAGCCCTGAAGGAGGCCATTACCGCAGAGTGACATGGATAAGTGTGTGATTTCCGGCAAGGCGCTTGGCAAGGTGCTCCGTGAGAACCGCATCCGTATCGCGAGGGGCGAGATTATCGTCACGCCCCTCAGCGACACTCCGGTGCCTGACGTGAAGGACGTTGTGGCCGATGACGAGAAGGTCGTTCCCGTTGACGACACCAAGGACGTAACTCCCGAGGAGGATGTCAAGGCGTTGTCCGTGGAGGACACCAAGACCGTAAAGGCTGCTGCCAAGAGCAAGAGTAAGAGCAAGAAGTAGCGATGTATCTGATAGACGCGACATATTTTTACGCCGGTCCGCTCGCGATAGAGAACGCGAACGGCAGTGACGACGAGAACAACAATTCCGCTGCGGTGTGCGAGACCATAGACGCTTACATCGAGCGTTACCAGCCGGAGTTCCTGACGTACATGGTCGGGGAGTCGGTGGCCTCGCTGATAACGGCGCACCTCGCCAAGACTGACGAGGACGGTGACGAGTACGACGCGGATTACGAGGACTCGGACGCTGACGAGCTGTGTTCGTGGCTGCGTCTGGCTTTCGCCCATTACGTCTATTACATGATAGTGAGGGACGCTAACCAGCAGATGACGGCCACTGGGCTTGTGAAGCTTAAGTGCGCCAACGAGAACCAGCCGCCGCGCCAGCGCATGGTGCGTGTATGGAACGAGATGGTGGAGCTCAACAAGCGTTTCATCGTGTGGGCGAAGACCGACAGTTGCGGCTATTCGATATACTACTACCCGAGCATGATAACCCCGATAAACCAGTACAACATATGACGGAGCAGATAGAGGACATCATCAAGAGTGTGGTCGATGCTGTTGGCGAGGCCGTCACCATCATCAGGACCAAGGCCGACGGCACCACCGAGGAGCGCGAGGGTGTCGCCATCAACTACATCTACGGCAGCGGGACGTACCTCAAGGACATGCTTGACGTGCGCAGCAAGAGCCGCAACCCGATGCCGCTGAAGTTCCCGTTGGTGGCGTTGTTCACTCCCAACGTGGTCAAGGTGGACAGCCGCAACTACCAGTACAAGACGACGCTCAACATGATTATCGCCTGTTCCAGCAAGAAGGACTGGTCTAACGAGAAGCGCATGGAGACGAGCTTCAAGCGCATCCTGCTCCCCATCTACGAGGGGCTGATGTCGGCTTTGCTTGACGACGCGCGTTTCTTGTGGGAGGATGACTTTGTCCCCCATACGATGAGCAAGAATTTCGACTACGGCCGTTACGGCGCATACGACGCTTCGGGCGGCGAGGTCAGCGAGCCGATAGATGCCATTGACATCCGTTCGCTCGAAATAACGATTAACAACGAATATTGCAGATAGAATTATGGCTTATATTAGAACTTGCCCCGGCAACGACCTGTTCACGGGGAAATCAGTATGTGACATCGACTATTCGCGCATCCGTTTCGTCATCCTGACGGAGCATGGCGTGAAGCTCGACTATTCCACCGGCGAGGCGTTGCGCACTGCATGCCATGCCGACGTGCCCGAACGCGCCTACGGCTTCCCCAAGGTGTACAACTGGGAGACCAGCGGCGGTGACGCTGCCACCTCGGCAGTGGGCTACGGTCCCACCCGTTTTGCCGGTCTCAACACGAGGACCGACACGTTCACCCTTGAGCACTTCTACCACTGGCTGCGTGCGCAGATCCTGAAGAACGTGAACAGGGTGTTCGACATGTACCTGATTGACAAGACCAACAAGATTTACGGTCTCAACGACGGTGAGGACGTGCTTGCGGGCATCCCCGTGACGATTTACCCGTCGGGCAACGACCACGCTGACAGCAGCGATCCCGCATCGTTGCGGCTCAACGTCGTTTATGAGGATGTTGAGGACTACGTGTTGAACCTCGACGTGCAGGAGCTGGGCTACCGTGCCGAGCCTTACGTTTACGGCCTGATGCCCGTGACGTTCGTCTCCACCGACGACGGCTACAAGCTCATCGAGTATTACGGCAAGGCTGACGCTACCGCCAAGTACGGCCAGCTGATTGCCGACAACGCATCCAAGGTGCTCAACAACGTCACCGCCGCCACCTACGACAGCGAGACGAAGACGCTGACCATCTCGGGTGACGAGGTGACCCTCAAGTCGACGGCCACGCTTGCGGAGAACGGCATCTACGGCATCGAGCAGTACGAGGCATGAAGTACGAGAACGTGACATTCGTCGATGACGCTGTCAGGGGCATGAGCAAGGCCAAGTTCACCAAGGCTTTCATCAAGGTGTTCTGGCAGGACAGAGACGAGGAGACCCGCAAGAAGATGTTGGCGGATGTCTGGCGGCGGATTAACGGAAAGGACTCCGACGAGGAGTAGATGTTGACAGGGGTGCGCCGCCAGAGACGCACCCCGTCTGTTAAGCGTCATGGACATATCGGCAGTAGCGGAGAGGATAAGCAGGATGGCTGGCGGTTTAGAGTCGCAGGTCGCCAAGTGCATGGATGCCAACCAGCGCAAGATGCTGGATGCCGTCCGTGAGCAGCTGTATTCTGGCATCTCTGGTGACGGTGAGTCCCTTTCGCCGCTGTACAGCAACGACAGGGCGTTCTTTGACGACCCACGCAGGGCGGGCAGGTTCTACCGCCGCCCCGACCTGTACATCGACTGGAAGATGCAGATAACGCCTCCCAGGGCTGGCAGCATGCTCGGCCTGCCGCCGCGTGACCCAGAGCAGCCAAACCTGTGGATTGACGGCACGTTCCACCGCAGCATCACCACGATGGCGACGCGCAGAGGTGTGCAGGTCTATTCCGAGGGCTTTGACAAGGGGCCGCAGATTGAGGCGAAGTACGGCAGCAAGATATTCGGGCTGTCGCCCCAGGCTGTGGCATGGTTCAACGGCCATGTGCTGATGCCGTGGCTCATAGACTGGAGGGACACGCTATGAGCTGCCGTTGTGTCGCTGAGAAATACATGCGCGACCGCGCCCACCAGCGCGAGCTCGCGAAGAAGGTAGCCGTGTTCACGGGCAAGACGCAGGTGCTGTACCGCAGGGCTGACGGTCAGTACCGTTTCGTGGACGAGGGGACAGCCTATAACGGGACTATTGACGAGATTGTAACACCATATTGATATGCCGAACGAGATACTAATCACCGACCTCGTGTCGCAGGAGGCGATAGAGCAGTTGCAGAACCTTGACCGTAGAATGGACGAAACGTTCAACACGTTCAAGAATTGTGCCTCAGAGCTTGCGAAAGGGCTCAAAATACCGGTTGAGGTCACTGGAGACCTTGATAAACTACGAGATTTGTCGAATTCTGTCATGCGTCAAGCTGGTCAGGCGACAGAGCAGCTGACCCAGCAGTTGCAGGAACAGAAACAAGTGATAGCACAGACCACCAACGCCATCAGCCGTGAGCTGGCGCAGGTGGAAAAGGACATCGCCTTTAAAAGGCAACAGGTCACTATTGAGCGAGAGGCTCTTGATATGGCTGACAAGTTATTGAACAGCAGGGAAGCAAACATCCATCTGATGGCGCAGTATGACACGCAACTCAAGCAGATAAGTGAGGAACGGCGCAAGCTTAATGAGCAGGAGAAAAATGGACTTATAACCACTCGGACTGCTGTGAATATGCGTGCTAATTTGTTGGCAGAGGAAAGTAAGGTTAAAACGGCCAAGCAGGAGCTGCAAAAGGTCTTGACCAACGAGACAAAGTTGATGAATGCGGAGGCTGGATCTTATCAGCAACTTTCACTGACACTGGAACGCTTGAAAATGGCATTAAAATCCGTGAACTTGGACAATGTTGCACAGGACGACAAACGTGGTATCGAACAGATGCAAAATGCCATCCGCGCCCTTGACGCTCAGCTGAAGGACATGAGCGCGGACATGGGCGAGTTCCAGCGCAACGTCGGCAACTACGCCATTGCAGGAGAAGCCGTCAAGTCTGTGAAAGCCCAATTAAAGGAACTGCAAAATGAGATAGCCGGACTTGAGCTCCAGTACAGGAAAATGACTGATGCAGAGAAAAGCAGTGCTGCCGGACAGGAACTTCAGAACAAAATCACCAGTTTGACGGAGGAGGCGAGCGTTCTTAAAGATACTGTATCCGATGTGAAGCAGAGCATCAGCCGTGGCGCAAGTGACACAAGGTTTTTTGATACTATAATGGAAGCAGGCAGTACTGCTGCCTCCGTATTCGGGTTGTGCACCAGCGCGGCAAAGGCGTTGGGGATTAGTGAGGAAGATTTGGCAGTCACACAAGCGAAATTACAGGCGGCTTTGCAGGCGACAAGTGCATTAGGAACTATGCAAAACACTTTGCAGGAGCAATCGAATCTCATGAAAGGTGTCGCTATTGTGCAGACAAAAGCTTTGGCGGCTGCTGAGCGCATCCATGCTGCGGCTTCGGCAAGTGCTACTGGGGCAACCAAGGCGCAGACCATTGCGCAGGCGGCGTTTAACGCTGTTGCCAAGGCAAATCCTTATGTGCTGCTTGCGACTGCCATTGTAACTGTCGTTGGGCTAATCGCAGGGTATATTATCGCAACCAAAGGTGCTACGGAAGCAGACAAGGCGGCGGCAGAAGCGGCGGAATTACGCAAGCAATCGGAGGAGAACCTTGCACAGACATACAGTTCAAGCGCAGGTGAGCTCATCGCAAAATATAAGATGCTGCGTGAGCAATGGAACGCATTGGGGCATGATCTGGATGCAAAGAGGCAATATCTGGAGCAGAACAAGTCGGACTTTGAGAAGATAGCCCAGGCTGCCGACGGTGCAAAAGCGCGGATAAATGATGTGAATGATGTGGAGAAACTTGTGGCGGACAATACGGGGCGTGTGGAAGCAGCTATCAAGCGTCGTGCAAAAGCCATGGCCGCTTATGCTGAATACATCCGTCTAACACAACTGGAACTTCAGGAACTGGAGAAACTCTCAACGTTCACGTATAAAAACTACAAAGCTGGAGATATGGCGTCATTATCTGACGTGAGGTCTGCTGGCATCAAACTAACCAAGGAACAGCAGGAAACTATTAAGTATAGTGGTTACGGTGGCGGCATGCCTGCCAAAGATATATGGCTAACCGCTGAGCAAGCGGCAAAGATGACTGCTTATGCTAAACAAGCAGGCAACGAGGCTGCCCTTGCCGCTATGAAGACTGTCAGCGACAAGTATGATAAGCAGAGGGAATTCATGTGGAAACAAGCCGTGAATAACGGTGTTCTTGAACCTGCAAATTTTTCTGGTGGTTCTAAGTCCTCATCAAAATCATCATCATCGGCAGGCTCTAAAAATACAGGGTCATCTGGTAAGCCCGAACAGGTTAAGGAAGTGGAGGAGATTAAGGCAATGATTGACAAAATCATCCTTGATGCCGTAAATGGCCAGGTCGGTATAGCGGAAGAGGGGACGGAAGAATGGGCAGAATTGCAGAAAGCCGCTTTGGAAGAACAACGGAAGGCAGATGTCGCCTCTGCCGAGAAAAAGAAGCAGGATACGCTTGCAGAGCTCCAAAAGACCCACGAAGCGGGAAAAATGGATGAAACGGAATACCAGCACCAGTTGCTGTATCTCAACGAAGCGACGGCTCAGGTTATATCCAACATCAATGAGAAAGCAAAGCAAGATGCCCTGAAGGTGGATGATGCGGTTCTCAAACACAAGGAAGAGCTGGTGGAGAAAGAACTGGGGCTGATTACTGCGAGATATGACAAAGAACAGAGTCTGCGTAATACAAACTATCAGAATGAAATCACGTCGCTCTACAAAGAATATGAAGCAGCCCTGCGTGTGTCCCGTAAGAATGGGGAGGACACAGAGCGCATCACTGAGGAATTCAACAGACGAAAGCTTGCCATAGACAATAAGTTCGCTAATGAGACCGTACAGGCGGCTATAAACGCGCTGGAGGAGGAATTGAATGCACTTGATTTGGGCAACGAAAAAAGAGTGCAGCTGCAAGAGGAACTTGCTAAAGAAAGGGCTAAACTTGCCCAGCAAATGGCGGATCAGGAGAAAGCCTCGATTGATGAAGTTACGAACAAAAGCAAGCAAGCGAAAGAAGAGCGTTTGAAGAACCTTGAGGCTTGGATGAACAAGGCGGAAGAAGCCATTGACAAGGTGACTTCTTTAGTCTCCACGTTGTATGATGCCCAAATCGAAAAAATCGAAAAAATGGCGGAGGTGGAAGACGAAAACTACAGTGACAAGGTTGAGAAGATAGAGACATTGGCTGAGCGCGGTGCCATCACCGAGGAGGAAGCCGAGATACGCAAGCAGGCAGCTAAGGCGACGAGTGAGCGTAAACAGGAGGAACTTGAAAAGAAGATGAATAAAATCAAGTACAAACAGGCTGTCGCCGAAAAAGCCAACAATATCGCACAGATAGGTATTGCAACCGCTCTCGGTATCATGAAAGCCTCGCCAAACTGGGTGAATATGGCACTTGTCGCAGCGATGGGAGCGGTACAAACCGCTGTTGCCTTGGCACAGCCCATTTCTGCCTATAAGGAAGGCACCAAGGGCAAACCGCACGAGGGTGGCCTTGCCATTGTTGGTGAGGGCGGCAAACATGAGGTGATTAAATGGAAAAGTCGTTTCTGGGTCACTCCAGACCAAGCCACGCTGATAGACCTGCCTATGGGAGCCGAGGTGTTTCCCGATGCCGACAAGGTTGACCTCGCGGCATTCAGGGAGGCGACGGCTTTGCGCATCCCCACCAACGCGACTGATGGCTCGCCAGTCATCATCAACGACTACGGCACGCTTGAAGACCGAATGGCCAATAACACCAAGGTTGTCAGCAAGAATTTCAACAATCTGGCAAGGCATATAACCAGAGAGATGAAGCGGCAGAGCTTCAGGGCTTACATTGACAGGCGGACATGATAGCGCGACTTGACCAGCTGACGTTGAACGACTGGATTTCGTTGCTGTGCGGAGACCTCACGGTGCTGCAAGGCGGTGATGCCAGCGAGGAAGAATTGTTGCGACTGTCTGCGAAGCTCATCAACGAGTACAAGCAGATTGCGGCACCGGCGCAGGCTGCGCATGACTTGTCCGATGCGGAGGACAATCAAAAAGCCAGACATAAGGAGCGTTGTCTTTTGATTTGTGACCTGCTGTGTGAGTTTGGCAGATGCTCCGAAGCTAAAGACGTGCTTGCCGAGCTTGATGTCAACGTGTCGCGGCTCGACACAGACGAGAAAGTCCGGAACGAAGTGAAAGGCTTGCTGGACATGGCGCGGTATGACATTGAGGCAATGGAGCAGGAGCAGACGAAGAAACTGAAAAAGGCTGACCCTGTCAATATACGCAAGAGCATGTATTCAGAAATCGCCTATGTGATGACGACATTGAGAATGAGCTTTAATCCTAATGAGCTGAATGCTGCCATTTATGCCAATCTGGTGCGCCAGTGCGAAATCAGGATGAAGCAATTGGCTAAAATGAAGAGCATGATGCCCATGTTCTGATGTTGGAACAATTTTTGCATATCATATTTAAAAGAATTGTTGAATTATTAAGAATTGTTGAATTATGATATGCAAATGTATAAATAACGACAGGATTAGCAAATTGTATAGAGTTGGCGTAGCGTATTCTTATATGTATTATGGCGACAATAGGTATAAAGTTTTAAATCTCGATTATGCTGCCGTATCTCAAGTAATGAGTGCGGAAGATTTCTTCTATTCATTTGAGGTATGGAATTAGTATTACAGGCTTGTCGTTTATCTTATTTATAATTGCTTTCCATTATGTAATATATAAATCTACTTTGTAGTCATTTATATTTTTTCCGGAGTCTTTGACTTCGGAAATTTTTGTCTTGATTGTTCATTGCGGCCAGCCAGAGAGAGGTTGGCCATTTTTGTATTAAGCCGTTTCGTTGCGAACATTATGGCTCAGTTGCGAGTAAACTAAGCGACTAAACGAGACGAAATATGACAATCAGGAGAGAATTGCGCTCGCTCAGGCGGGAGCTGTCCTGCATCCGCCAGGACATGGAGTTGTTACGCGCCGACGTGCGCAGGTTGAGGGCTGACAAGGCTGACCGCATCGTGGGGCAGATGCAGCAGGCTGCCAGGGAGATGCTGACGATGTGCCATGGCAGGGATTGACGCTGAGATTGAGGGGCTTTATCCCCGGCTGCTGGCGATGGCGCGACGTTACCATCGCCATGACTGGGCGATGGCGGAAGACCTCGCCCAGGACACCGTGCTGCGTGCGCTGACTGCCAGGCGGCCGTATGACGGCACGAGGCCGCTTGCCGCATGGTGCGCCGCCATCATGCACAACCTTTACCTGTCGGGACTGCGCCACAGGTCGTGTGTCCCCATGGTGCCCATCGTTGACAGGGACGAGGCTGGCGGGGAGCATGCCGATGCCCGCCTGCTCACCTCGGAGGTGCTGGAGGCGGTGGAGAGGCTGTCCGAGCGCTCGCTGTGCATGGACACGCTGATGGACTACGCCAGCGGCTATTCGCTCAAGGAGATAGCGGAGATGAGGGGATTGCCGCTGGGCACCGTCAAGCGCCGCATCCATGAGGCGAGGAAGCTGCTCACCGCCCTGCTGGAGCTGTGAAGCCCATACGTTAAATAACGTTGGAAGGAAGAAAAAACGGCGAAAAAACGAACCGCCAAACGCTTGCGTGGTATTAAATTTGCAATATAAATAATAACTACTAATTATTTAATTGTCAAACATTTAAAACCAAGAGAAATGGAAGTAAAGAAATCAACTTTTCGCGCAAGGGTCATGTTTTACGCCACCCAGATTTTCAACGTCACCGACCTCAGCTGGGGCGACTCGCTGAGAAAGGCATGGAAGCTCTACCGCCTCGCCAAGGCGATGCGCTCGGGAGTGGTGAAGTTCGTGTTCGAGAAAGCCGACGGCACGGCAAGGATAGCCTACGGCACACTGTGTGACTTACCTGCGGGCATCACATCGGGCAGGAAGAAAGCCCCCAACTACAAGACCATGTGTTACTGGGACACACGGAAGCAGGGTTTCCGCTCATTCAGGGTTGAGAACTTCATCAGCGTGGCATGAGTATGGGTTCCGCATATTTCATCGGGGAGCGCCGCAGGCGCAGCGAGGACAGGCTCACGTCAATGGAGCGCAGGGCGAACGATGCCATCATGGGGTGTGCCGACTGCATCAACTCGGACAACGACACGGCACGGCACATCAGCCGCATGGAAGACCTTGTGGTGACGCTTTCGAGGCTGCTCACCGACATGAGGGTGGAGCAGGCGGTGATGAGTGCCTACGACTATGTGATGGCGAGCCTTGCCTACGAAATCGCTGAAAATGGCGAGTAAAATTATATTCACCTGATAATAAGCTATTTAATTCGTTATTTGGCGGTTTCTCGAAGTTTGGAAATTCACGATTTCGGGAAACCGTCTGTTTTGTTCCGTATATTTGTGCCATGCTCACGAGATATACACTGACGATTGGCGGCACGGAGACGGTGATAGGCGACGAGTGCCTGCGCAACTGGGACGAGATTTCCTTCTCGCTCAAGCGTTCGGACTATTCGGGCGTGGTGCGCTCTTTCTCCACCGAGTTCGAGTTCGTCGGCAAGGCTTACGACCTCATCTACGCGGAATATGCCGCTAACGGGCTGCTTGCCGAGGTGTCGGTGGCGGTGTACACCATCACCAACAGGCACACGTGGGAGAAGCAGTTCGAGGCACCGCTGGACTTCTCGACGCTGGCTTTCGACGGGCACACGCTGTCCGTCAGCGCACTCGACAACTCGTTGGCTGCGCTCATCAAGGCGAAGAAGTCCACGAAGTACGAGTTCGCCGTTGACGACCTCGACCCCAGTGTGGGCATCCTGCCCGTCATTCAGATGCACAACTCGTGTTTCTGGGTGTTCAAGGACTTCCAGAACAGCGAGATTATGGACCTGACGGTGGACAACGACAGCGAGGTGTTCACCAACGACTATGTGCAGCAGGATGACGAGGTGGGCGAGTCCTCCAGCGAGACCAACTCTTTCTTCATCGAGGGTGTCAAGTACGGTGCTGACATAGACCTGACGTGGGACATCACCATGCGTGCCTACCTCAACGCCGGCAACTACGGCAGCACGAGTGTGTCGCAGGGTGATGACGAGCCCATCATCAGCGTGCAGCTGCGTGTGAAGCTGAATGACGCTGACTATTACGACGTGCTGGACACGCTGTTCGAGCATTCGCTGCTGCGCATCGTCAAGGACGGTGTGGAGTATCACAGGCTTGTTGCCAACCGCATGGAGGCATGGCCGTCGCTGGCGAGGCTGAAGTCAGCCGCGACGAAGCAGCTCAAGGGCATGTTCGGCATCGTGGGCGACTACACCAGCCCCGACACCGACAACTACTGGACGATGAACACGGTGTACGAGTTCGACGGCAGCGACTGGGTGGACATGGGCTCACCAGATGTATATTACCAGGACATCCGCCACACAGGCAGCATGACGGTCAAGGCGAGCGACTACGGGGCAGGGTGTTACCTCGGCCTTTACATGAGGACCCACGACGCTAACGGTGAGGCCATCACGATAGGCATCCCCGCCAAGGAGGGCTCGTCGCTTGTGGCGAGGTGGGCTGACCCCACCGCCAGCGAGACGACGACACGCGACGTTGTCGCCCCCGTTGACCTCATCAACGCAATCGTGGGCGAGATATGCGAGGGCGCCACCGCCACCATTGCCGAGGGCAGCGAGGTGCTTGCCCAGACGTGGCTTGCGGCGGGTGAGAGCCTGCGCATGATTAGCGGGGCGAAGATATACAGCACGTTCACCGAGTTCGCCGACTGGATGTCGGTGATGTTCGGCTACACCTACACCATAGACGACGACAGCAAGGTGGTGGCGTTCGTGCCGCGTACCGAGGTGTTCAAGGCGGAAGTGGTGAAGGTGCTGGAGAACGTGCGTGACGTGGAGTACAGCATCGAGGAGGGACTCATACACAGCAGCGTCAAGGCAGGCCAGGAAGTGGTGGACTACAGTGAGATTAACGGCCGTGACCAGTGGTTCTTGAACGAGTACGCCACGGGCGTGAGCCTTGCCGACAGCACGCTCAATCTGACGTGCAAGTACCGTTTCGACTGCTACGGCATCGAGTACACCATGCGCCAGGCGGGCGAGACCACCACCGACGACATCACCGACGAGAAGGTGTTTTTCGTGCGTCTGGACAGCGACATGCAGGCGGTCACCACCACCTCCATCAGCGGCACCATCAACGAGGTGTACAATGCCGATTTCTCGTCGTTATCCGTGATAGAGGCCAACGCTGGCTACATCGCTGCCATGCACGTGCCGTTGAAGCTGGAGCGCACCTCCACAAGCGGCAACGATGACCTGACGATAGGCGGTGTCCCCATCATCGCCAACGCGGACATCTCGGGGCGGATGTTCACTGAGGGAGAAGTGAAGCTCACCACCGACGACACCGACATGCCGCCCGACTTGCACGGCCTCGTGGAGTTCGAGTGGGGGACATACACGGTGCGTGGCTTCATCAAGGAGGCTGAGGCTCGTTACGGCAAGATTAACGGCACGGAATACACGCTCATCGTGTACAGCATATCCGAGACGGGCAGCGAGCCTGAGGCAGCCGACACCGAAGTGGTGTGGTCTGTTGACGGCGAGGAGGCCACCGAGGACACCGGCAATCCCGAGCTGACGAACCCCGTTGACGGTGACACCATCGACATGGGTGGTGTGACCATCGGGGGCAGCGTGAGCGTCATCATACAGGTCAGGGGCAAGAACCTGACGGAAGACCTGTCGGTTGCTATCAGCGGCAAGGGTTTCAGCGTCAACAAGGAGACCATAGGCTACGCTGCCGCCAACGACGGGCTGCCGCTCGCCAAGCTCAAGGTGTCCTACGACGGCACCTCATCGACGGGCGTGACGATTGTCAACACCAAGGGCACGCTGGTCATCAGCAGCGGTGAGGTGAGCGCGGAGGTTCAGCTCAAGGTCACCCAGATAAACCTATCTAACGAGGAGGAAGATTAATGAAAATCAGTCCATTCACACCATTGTTCTTTGGCGGATGCGCCAACCTGTCCGACGGGGTGAGGAGCAGGCACCGCCAGGTGTTCGCCGACACCGACCAGATACTGATAGAGGTCATCGCCGAGACGGGAGACACGGCACCCACCGCGGTGTTGTATAACGCCTGCGACGGTGAGGCGGTGGGCTCCATCGACTGGAGCCAGTGGCAGATGAACGACGACAAGCTGGTGTTTTTCCACGTCTATAAGGGACTAAGCAACGGCATCTATTACCTTGTCGTTGGCGGTTACGTCAGCGAGCCGTTCCTCGTCACTTCAGAGAGTGCCGTGCTTGACGGCACGACGCTGATACAGTACCGCTTCAAGGACAACAGGCAGCGAGAGGATGTGGTGTCGGTCATCGACCTGATGCCCTACTTCTTTGACTGGCGGGTGCCAGGCGGCTTCAAGGACGGCGGGTGGTCGTTCGGTGTGACCAACGAGCAGTTCACCACGCAGTACGAGGATGTCGTGGAGCTGTACGCCAGGGACTACACCCTCAAGACATTCACGCTGGGCAACGCGGGCGGTGTGCCCGTGCGTTACGGCGAGATGTTGAACAGGGTGCTCACCTGCTCCTATGTGTACTTCAACGGCACGCGGTACACGCGCAGCGATGCCGAGACCCCGTCGTTGAACGTGCAGGTGGAGGGCAAGGACAGCTTCGTGTTCACGCAGGTGCTGCGCAAGGCTCAGCTGCTTGACCCCGAGCTGGAGGAACTCAACAGACTGTGCATACGTCGTGTTGACGACGATTATGTGCGCATAGTTGACACAACGAATAGCGAACTATTAATTATAGAGTGACATGACAGACGAAGAATTGCAGTCAGTGATAGAGGCCGTGCTGGCCTCCCTGAAGACGAACGGCAAGACGATTGCCCAGTTGACCGAGGTCACCTCGCTGAGCGAGAGTGACTATTTCGAGATTTCCGACGGCCGCAAGGTGAGCTACAGCGTGCTTGCCGGCCTGTTGTCGGAGATATTTGCCGATGACCTTGAGAAGCTGTCCACCGACATCGCCAACGCCACCATCGAGAGCGTTGAGTTCACCGTCGGCGAGAGCACGGCCACGCTCACGGTCAAGCAGCACGGTTTCGATGCCAAGACGGCATCAGTGCCTGTCAGCAGCAGCACGCAGGCGGGCATCATCACGGCGGAGCAGTACGCCAAATACGAGCAGGCTGCCGAGACGGCCGACGAGGCTCTCGCGGCCGCGCAGGCGGCACAGAAAGACGCTGACGCGCACGGCGTGAGCATCGGTGAGGTGAAGAACCTCATCGAGGACCTGGACGAGCAGGTGCATGAGAACGCGTCGGGCATCACCACCAACGCCAGCGACATCAAGGAAATCAAGGAGAAGCTGGAGAAGAAGGCTGACCTTGACGACAACGGCTATCTCGTTGCCGCGCAGTCCACACCCGTGGCGCTTGCGTCGTTCGGCAAGGTTATCGACGGCAGCGAACCCAGCGTGTCCGGTGGCGACAGGGTGTACGACCCAGGCGACAACACCATAGTGCTCATCGAGGACGGCAACGAGGCGGAGGGTGACTGGGGCGAGAACTCCAGCAGGGAGACACCCAACGAGAACATCATCTACCTCGACAAGGCCAACGGCCTGCTGTACCGCTGGGACGATGACCAGGGCGACATGATACAGGTTGGCGGTCAGAACACCGACAGCGAGCTTGACGAGAGCAGCGACAACCCAGTGGGCAACGCTGCCGTGGCGGCAGCCCTCAAGCCTCGCCTGTTCTTCAACGCCAACGTCATGCTGGGCAGTTCCAAGGCCATGACGCTTGACACGATGCTCACGCTCACCTCGTCGGAGGACACATACGGATATGCCCACGTCAAGGGAGCGGTGCTGACGTTCCTCACCGACGACGGCTGGCGCACCTACCAGTATTACGGCACGAGCGACAGCGAGGACGAGTGGGAGAAGTCCGACAACTGGGTGGCTTTCGGCACCGCCATCGGCAACTGCTACAACGTCACCAACGAGGTGCCTATCTCGGGATATTACTCGCTGGCCACCGCCATTGCAGCCACCTACGCCAAGGGATTGGCCTCGACGGGCATGCAGATCACGTTTGCCGTGGGCGAGAACTCGTGGAAGACGTACCAGTATGTGGGCAGCGACACCACGGAGGAGAACTTCACCAACGCGGACTACTGGGTTGACATGGCAGGGCTCACCGAGGGCAGCGAGCCGATGATTAACATTGACTACCTGTGCGGTGCTTTCAGCGGTGGCTACTACACGCTGCAATATGCCATCGCGGCACTGTTGGCACTGGAGCAGAGCAAGGGCATCACCTACCAGAAGAGCGGCCTTGTCATCACGTTCCAGAGCGGCGAGAACACATGGGAGGCATACCAGTTCAACGGTGACATCGCCGATTTCAGCGAAACCGCATTGTGGACCGAGTTCGGTGCTGGCGGTGGCGGTGACGTGGAGACCAGCGACGAGCCTGCCGAGGGCGGCAAGGATGCTTTCAGCACGGGAGGGGCGTACAAGTACATCCCCGTCGGCATGGGCATCAACGCCGAGGAAGAGGGTGTTGTCAAGCTGTGGCTGGTGAACGCCGCTGGCGAGCAGATAGGTGACGAGGTGCAGTTCGCCGTAGGCACTGGCTCGGGCGGTTCGGGCACCATCGTCACGGTGCAGTTCGAGAGTTCCGCCATGTATTTCCCCGTCGGTCAGGAGGCGGTCATCGCCGCCTGCATCCGTTCTGTGACCTCGGGAGCTACCGAGACGTATAACGGCATCGAGTATGTGGAGCTGTACGACCGCACCACCAACACGCTGCTGAAGACCTACAACTTCAACGGCCAGCCAAGTTCCGACGAGGACGTGTACGACTTCGAGATGGACATCTCGTCTTACGTGACCAGTGCGGGCTCGACGAAATTCAAGGTCATCGCCTATGACGACACGGGCGCGACGGGAAGCCGCAACTTCACTGTGACAGCCGTTGACGTTACCGTGGTGAGCACGCAGACGCTGCATTACACGTCGGCCTCGTCGCTTGTGGTGGGCGGTGCCGCCAAGTCCATCAGCATGTACAAGTTCCCGAACAACGCCAGCGCGAATGGCATCACCGCCATCACCGAGATTTACATCAACGGGGCATGGCAGGAGCTTGGCCGTGCCACCATCACCGACACCTACAGCCACACGGTGAGCATCAACGCCAGTGAGCTGGGGCTGACGCACGGTGCTTATCCGATACGCATCCATGGCGTTGACGAGACGGCAGGCGTGACGGGCAACTACCTGCATACTGCGGTGATGTGCGTGGAGTCGGGCAACACCACCCCGATAGTGGTGAGCAGGTGGTACACCGACGAGGAGACGGGCACCATCAAGCGTTATGAGAGCGTGTCCATCGACTTCGCCGCATACACCGCGGGCAGCAGCACCACTTCTGTTGAGGTGTACGAGGACGGCACTAAGACGCAGACCACCTCGGCAGCCTATTCGACGACATACACCTACACGCATCAGGTGAGCGGCTCCAGCGGCACGGTGAGCGTGTACTTCAAGGCGGGCACCAGCGTGTCGCAGACCACCGAGTACAACATCAGCGGCTCGGCCATCGACGCGGAGCAGACCGAGGGCGCCATCTACTCGTTCGACTTCGCCAGCCGCAGCAACAGTGACACCGACAAGACCATCGAGGACGGTGATTATGCGTTCACGGTCAACAACAGCAACTGGAGCAGCAACGGTTTCGGCACGTTCGACGGTGTGAACTGTCTTGCCGTGAAGGAGGGTGTGACGGCATCGCTCAACCATGTGCCGTTCACCGCGAGCGTGGGCAGCAACGGTGTCGCCCTGCTGTTCAGGTTCGCCAGCCAGTATTCCGCTGACGACGATGCCAAGCTGATGCAGTGCTACGACGAGTCAACGGGCGCGGGCTTCTACATCACGGGCAAGGAAATCGTGCTCTATTGCACGTCAGGCACGCCCGACGTGGTGCGCAGGCGCTATCCTGAGGGCAAGCCCATCACGGTGGGCATCGTGGTGGAGCCCACGGGCAAGTACGTCACGCATGAGAGCACCAACTACTCGTTCATCAAGCTCTACCTTGACGGTGAGGAGGTGGGCTGCATAGGCTACACCGCCAGCGGCCAGCTGGTGCAGGGCAGCAACATCACCTTCGACGGCACTTATGCTGACTTCTACCTGTTCTGGATGATGGCGTGGGAGAGCTACCCCGTGTACCGCCAGGCGTTCTACGACTACCTGCTGAAGCTCACCGACACCGAGGCGATGATCACCGAGTACGACTTCGAGAACGTGTGGAGCAACACGGGGGTGCCTGATGCCGCAGCGATGTACGCCAACGGCATGAGCTACCTTGTGGAGGCACCGTATAACGGCAGTGACATCACCGCCCTTGACGACACGGAAAGCACCAGCAAGAAGATTTACATCACGTTGTACTATTACGACGTGGAGCATCCGTGGAGGGCGTTCAAGGCCACCGACGTGCAGCGCCGCAACCAGGGTACGACATCCGCCAAGCGGCCTATCAAGAACGCCCGCTATTACCTCGGTGCGAGCAAGGGCAGCTCCTACGACAAGAGTGCCAAGACGGGCGGCACGGTGATAGAGATGATTTATTCCGACACCGAGGTGGCTGCCATGGGGCTCACCGCCGACCAGCTGGCCGACTACGAGCTGGCCAAGTCGCTTGCCGCCATCAACAAGGTGAGGGTGGGTGACAACACCATCCCCGTGGACATCATCACCGTCAAGGTGGACTATTCGGACAGCAGCAACGCCAACGACTGCGGCGCGTGCAACATGATGAACGCCACGCTGCGCTCGCTGGGCGACAACTTCATGACACCTGCCCAGCGGTACTACGACGGCACGTTCACCAAGGGCGACGTGTCCATCACCGGTCTGGAGATGAACCACTCCACCGCCAACCACCCGATAGCGATGTTCCGTGCCGCAGGTGGCGACCTCACCGACCTGACGTTCTACGCCAAGGGCAACTGGAAGGAGGACAAGAAGGAGCAGGTGGCACTGGGCTTCATGGACACGCCAGGCTACAACAAGGGCTGCCTGAATTACGGTGACTTCGTGGAGTATTTCGGTGCGGAGGGCGAGAGCCTGTCAACCATCAAGACGAACTTTCTCGCTGACACAAGCGTTGACACAACCAAAATCTACAAGCTCACGCCCTATTGCAGCAGCTCGTACCGCTTCATGGTGTACGAGGATGGCGCATGGGCTGAGAGCACCGGCAACATGTACCAGAGTGGCGGCAAGTGGGTCATCGAGGGCAACGTGCTCAACCCCGTTGACGGCTTCGAGGTCATCACCTATGCGGACATGGCGTGGTTCAGAGGTGTGTCCAGCATCGATGACATGATGGCACCCGTCACCAAGTTCAGCTCGTGGGTGCAGAAGCTCGTTGATGGCGAGGAAATCAGCATCAGCACGGCACCTGCCTGGACTGTCTATTTCGAGTGCATGATAGACGATGACCAGTTGCAGAAAGACCTCGCCATGGGCAAGAAAGTGCCTTATTTCCTCTACCGCCTGCTTGTGTTCTGCAACTCGTGCGACTATGAGGATGTGAGCAACTTCAAGGCCGTTTGGATGAAGAACATGTACAAGTACATCAACCCTCACGCGCTGATGGCTTACAACGCTTTCACCGACTACAACGCGGCCGTTGACCAGCAGTCCAAGAACTTCCAGCCGATGTTCTTTCTGGACGAGGGCGGCAGCGTCACGGGCGGTGACTACGATGACGAGACCAAGGTGCGGATGTACCCCAACAAAATTTACGATGCCGACACCCTCAACGGCAAGGACAACGACGGTAAGGCGACCATCGACCCAGAGGTTGATCCCAACGAGCCCACCGACGAGGACACGGGCTATGAGAACCCGTATGCGGGGTGGGGCAGCGTGTTGTGGCGCAACCTGTACTACCAGCCTGAGGTGTACGTCAACGCTGACGGTGACACGGTGACGATGAAGTCTGTGGTGAGTGCCATGCGCTCCACGCAGGCCACCGTTGACGGCAAGACTTTCGAGCCGTTCTCGCCCACCGGTGCAAAGTATTTCTTCATTGAGAAGATCTGCAAGGCATGGCAGAAGACCATCTCGTCGTGTGACGGTGAGCAGAAGTACATCGACAACCCCGACAATTACGGCCACGAGCTGTACTTCTACGCCATGTACGGCCTGCGTCTGACGGAGCTTGAGGCGTTCATCGACACCCGATGGCGTTTCCGTGACGGTTTCTACGCCACGGGCGACTTCTTCAGCGGTGTCGTGTCGTTCCGCTCCAACAGTAATAGCAGCGCCACCATCCCGTTCACGGCAGCCAAGAGCGGTTACTTCGGCATCGGCAACGATGCCAGCGGCAACTACTCGCAGATATTGTATGTCGAGGAGGGCGAGAGCGCGGAGTTCACCGACTTCGACCACACCACGGGCGCGTTGCTGTACATCTACCAGTGCGACCGTATGAGCAAGCTTGACCTGTCGCAGGTCAGCATCGGCAGCAGCGCGTCGTTCGCCAGCTGCAAGCTCATGCAGGAGCTGTATCTCGGCAGCAGCGACCATGTGGAGCAGTCCATCGGCGCTTATGAGGCGCTCACCACGCTGCCGCTCGGTGCGCTGCCTTTCCTCAAGGTTCTGGACATCACCAACACGAGCATCAAGACGGTTGACGCGTCAGGATGCCCCCGTCTTGAGACGTTCATCGCCACGGGTTCTCCGCTGACCACCGTGTCGTTTGCCGAGACATCGCCTGTCAGCACGGTGACGCTGCCCGCCACGATGACCTCTCTGCGCCTGGTAAACCTGCCCAAGCTATACTACACGGGCGGGCTAACGCTGGAGGGCTATTCCAGCATCGCCACGCTGGTGGTGGGCGGCAGCGACAACATCGACACCAAGCAGCTGCTCTCCGACATCATTAACGGCGGTGCGTCGCTTAAGTACATCAGGCTGACGGGACTCAACGTCACCGCGCCGAGCAGCTTGCTCGCCTCGCTGATGAGTTCCGGCTGCATCGGCATCGACAGCACGGGCACGGCATACGACGAGAGCGGCCAGTGTTCGGGTCTTGAGGGCACGTGGACATTCACCGACCTCGTTGACGACATCTCCGCCTACAAGGCCTATTTCCCCAACCTGACCATCAACAACGCCCAGTTCACCGCCATCGTGTTCGACGACTCGGCCAGCGACGATGCCAACATCACCAACCTTGACAACGGCACGGGTTACGATTACGGCACCTCGTATGTGGCGAGCGGCCACATCAGCAAGATTAAGGCGGCCATCCACGTCTATAAGGCGGCATACGACGAGAGCAATGCCAAGATGGTGTGCTCGCAGATTGCCGACGACGATTACGAGGCACTTGCCGACGGCAGCAGCTTCGACCCGACAGACCCTGACGGTGAGGGCTATGACCTGATGGTGGGCTTCCCCCACTACTGGTATAAGGGCGTTAACGACTACGCCAACCAGAAGAAGTATGTGTTCCTCAGCAAGAGCGAGAGCGAGCCGTTGAGCACGGCAACGACGGCAAAGAACTACGCGCTGTCATCCTTGCTCTACGCCTCCAACAAGGGTGTCGCCATCGCCAACTTCGCCGAGGGTGACACGTTCAGCGATGACAACCTGACCACTTCGTCTGCCTACAACGTGTACAGGATACCTGTGGAGGGCATGAAGCAGGTGCGCTGGCCAGGCATCAACAGCAGCAGCTACGGCGGTGTGTTCATCGACAGTGCCGGCACGGTGCTCGGCACCCACAACATGTACGTCAGCAACAGCCTGTTCGACTTCGCCAGCGGTGACGACATTTTCTGCTCGGTGCCCACGGGCTCGGCCTATTTCCTCGTGTCGGTGGCAGTGGCCAACGCCACGGGCAAGTGCTTTACCGTTGACAGTGACGACGTGGAGGCCATCGAACCCGACTGGGTGGAGCATCCCGTCGAGCTGGTTGGCGCGTACATGGCGAGCGTTGACAGCATGATGCGCATGCGCTCCATCTCGGGCGGCACCATCAAGCTCGGCAACGGCACGTCAACGACGTACACGGGCTGGACTTACGACAGTAAGGGCAACCCCACCAACACCCTTGACAGTCTGACGGGCGTGACGCTCAACTACACTTGGAAGGACTTCTGTAACCTCGCCAAGTGCCGAGCCGACGGCTACCAGATTGCCGACTACGAGACGCACAAGGATGTCGCCATCCTGTGGATGGCCATCTACGGGCGCAGGAACTCGCAGGCGGTCAACGGCACGGGCGGTTCTGGAACATCCACCGCGCTCAACGTGACCGCGCCCATGGAGGAAAGCTCGTCGGGCCGTATCCGCACACTGGGACTCACCGACTGGTGGGGTACGTACTACGAGTGGATGGATCACGCCGTCACCAACGCCGACAGCTGGAAGCAGTATTACGCTGACAAGTGCGTGGTGAGCAGCTATTCCCTTGACTACATCTGGCGCATCTACAGGGCTGCCGACGGCACGGAGCGCAGCGTACAGGGTCTTAAGACCAGCGGCTACTGCGTCGCCAGGATGCGGCACGGCAGGTACTGCGACCTCGTGCCCACGGTGCTGTCCACCGACAACAGCAAGTACACCAGCTACTACTGCGACCAGTTCTTCATGAACGGCGGCAACGGCCGTGTGTGGGCACGGTCGGGCAATGCTGCCGTGGTTACCTTCGGGCTCGTTTGCGTCGTTCGTATGGCGTTGGCGCGGTCTCGGTCGCGACCTACGGTGCGCGGCTCGCCTTCAGGGGCGAAATCGAGGGCGTGGACGACTGATGCGAAAAGGGCGCAAAGCGTCAGAGGGCGAGCCGCAAGGCTGCGCCCTCTCCTTTTTCCCGTCCCAGCCGTCAGGTGAAGCGGTACTTGATTTTGTTGCCGTCGAACACCTCGCTGACGATGACCGTCTCGAATGGGAAGCCGTCCTCGATGTCGCTTATCTGGTCGAGGATGGACTTCATTTCCTCCGACGCGGTGAAGAACTTGCCCCACTCGCCGGTCTGCGGGTCGCGGAACGAGACGATGTATCTGTCCTCGCCCTGCGATGTCTTGACGTTGACCTCGTAGTCGTGCACCTCGATGGTCTTGTTGACGATAGCGCCGAGGCGCGTCACTTTGCCAGGGAAGCGTTTCTTCCCGTCGGCGGGCGTGAACGACACGCCCATTTCTGAGAATTTCCTCATCTTTTGGTGTGTTATAGAGTAATACAGGTGGTTACATTCTGCGTGCACCGCCATGCCCTTGAAGCTGCCCATGAGCTGCTGCCTGCGCTTGCGTGACCTCACCTTGGCCATCTTGCGGGCGAAGCGCTGCTTGATACGTTTGCGCAGCCTTGCGTGCGTGCCGTAGTTGACGAAACCGAGGAAGTCGAGCCCCTCGGACAGAGGCCTGACGCACTCATCGGGCTTAATCTCCAGCTTCTTTTCCGTGAGCTTGGCCTTAAGGATGTCACGCCACTGCCACAGCTGCCGCTTGTCGTGGTGCAGCATCACGATGTCATCACAGTAGCGGTAGTAGTAGCGCACATGCAGCGTTTCCTTGAAGTAGTGGTCGATGTCAGAGAGGTAGATGCTGCCGAAGCATTGGGAGGAGCGCATCCCGATGGCGAGTCCGCTCTCGGTGCAGGTGGCGAACCCCTCCAGTATGGGCAGCACCGTCTTGTCCTTGACCCGTCTGCGCAGGCATTCCACGAGCTGCGTCTGGTCGATGCTCTCGTAGTATTTTCGGATGTCGCACTTGTAGAAGTAGGCGGTGCCTTTCGGGTCCTGCCTGATGTCGGAGCGCATCTTGGCGAACAGCGCATGCATTCCCTTTCCCCTCACGTTTGCCGTTGCCGTGGAGATGAGCGACTTGTGCAGGGCATCGTCAACCACCCTCATCACGGCATGGCATCCCACGCGGTCGCTGAAACACGGGGCTTTGATGAGCCTGCGCTTGTTCTCCACCACCACGAGTTCGCGCAAGCCTTTGATGCGGAACGTGCCGTTGGCGAGTTCCGTCTTGAGCCGCGCCAGCGTGGTGTCTTTCATCGCCGCGAGCTTGGCACGCTGCCGTAAGTCCTTCACGTTGCGCAGCACCGTGTCGTAGCTGTCCGACAGGTTCTCGTCGGAGGTGATGAGAGCTATGAGGTTGCCGACCCTTTTCATGCCTTCAGTCTTTGCGGCTGCCGCGTTCGCCGATGCTACCAGCGGTTACCGCCATGTGTCGTGTTCCGGCTTTCTCTCGGGAGTGTTGCCGAGGCTCCGCCCCTTCGCCCTGGCTGGGGCGATGTCGTACTGATTTCGAGCCGCGCACCGTAGGTCGCGACCGAGACCGCGCTAACGCCATTCGATATGACGTAAACGAGCCCGAAGGTAACCAGGCACGCAGGGGCATCCGCCTGCCGCAAAGGTAGGCAAAATCTGAAAATCCGCCATTACGTCGGGCGTGTTTTTAAATTGTGTAACTTTGGGGAGAAAGGAGACGAACAATGGAGAAGCGATACGGAAGTTCTGTCAGGCAGGACGGCGTTTGGCGCATCGGGCGCAAGCGCTGGGCGGTGTTCTACGGCTACGGTGAGGAAGGCGAGTGGGGCTACAACTATTACATGGAGCTCACTCACAAGCCGACGCTGGAGGAGATTAAGGCTGCGGTCATCGACTGCGTGAACGCCAGTGTTGACGAGGCCATCCTCAGCGGCTTCGTGTGGAACGGCCACAGCATCTGGCTGTCAATGGAAAACCAGTTCAACTACAAGGCGGCATACGACCTCGCCTTGCAGACCTCGGGTGCATCGTTGCCCGTGACCTTCAAGTTCGGCAGCGGATCTGACGAGCAGAGCGTGTACTACACGTTCAGCGACGTTGACGAGCTCACCGACTTCTACACGTCTGCGATAGCCTACATCCAGTCGTGCCTTGCGGCAGGCTGGCAGGAGAAGGAGGGCATCGACTGGGCACCTTACGAGACTGTGCAGGAGATGGAATAGCGTTTTAACATAAATTAATAATAAGATGAAGAATTTTTTTAGTTATGCGATGCCTGCAATAACGGCGGTGGTGGTGGCGGTGCTCACCTACCTCATCGGGGGCGAGGGCGTGGAGATGTACAAGGCTTGGGCGGCTGCGGCTTTCGCAGGCTTTGCTGGCGGCACGGCTGCAAGTGCCGGCTATGCCGTGGGCAAGGACGGCGGCTGGGCTGCCATGGGCATCGGCATCGCCGTGAGCGCAGTGTTCGCCGTGCTTGCGGCTTGGTCAATGACGTTGTGACAATGGGCAAGGACAAGTGGATGCATATGGGCGTTTGCTGCGCCATCACGCTTGCCGTGGCAGGTGTCGGCTTGGCGGTCGGCTTCGGTCTTGCCGCAAGCCTGTACGCAGGTGCGCTCACGTCACTTGCTGCAGGGGTTGGCAAAGAGGTCGCCGATGCCTACTGCGGCTATAACCAGTGGTCGTGGGGCGACTTTGCGGCTGACGTGGCAGGTGTCGTGATAGGCTGCTTGGCAGCGTGCTTGTTTTGACCATAAGAAGCGATGATAGAGATATTGAAGCAAATTCACGGGATGCTGATGCTTGGCAGCGTGGTTGCCGTGCTGGTGTTCATCGCCATGGCGGTGGACTTCGCAAGCGGTGTCTATAAGGCTCGCCTGCGTGGCGAGGCACGCACATCATTTGCCATGCAGCGCAGCATCATCAAGTTCATCAAGGGCGAGGGCAGCGTGGTGATAGCGTTCTGCATCGACGTGATGATCAACCTTAGCAACGTGTGGGAATTGTGCGGATTGACGCTGCTGGAGAATGTGCCGTTGGTGACGATTATTATCGGTGCGTTCTGTGCTTTCGTTGAGCTGGTCAGCATCCGTGAGGGTGCAGCGACCAAGAGCGAGCGCAATGCTATCAAGCAGCTTGCCAGCATCGCAAGCGTGCTGAGCAGCGACAAGATGGGCGACCTGATTAACAACCTGCAAAAGGTGAAAGACCTGCAAGGTGACGAGCTTGCGGACAAGGGGGAGGAACTGGGATGAAGTACGGACTGCCATATAAAGGGAGCAAAAACGCCATCGCTAAATGGGTGCTTGACCAACTGCCATCGGCTGACGTGTTTGTGGATTTGTTTGCGGGCGGGTGTGCTGTTACGCACGCTGCGCTGTTAAATGGTCGTTACCGCAGGGTGATATGCAACGACATTAATGACGCTCCTAAGTTATTCACCGATGCCATTCATGGCAAATACCGCAATGAAAAGCGGTGGATAAGCCGTGATGAATTTCATAAGCTCAAAGACACTGACCCGTATGTGCGGCTGTGCTGGTCATTTGCCAACAACGGGAAAAATTACCTGTACGGAAAAAACAAAGAGGGGTATAAACGTGCCTACCACTATGCGGCGGTATTCGGCGACTTCACTGGATTGCGGCAATACTATCCCGATATGCCCGACCTCAACGGACGGCTGGAGATACGGCGGTGGATAATGGATTGGGCAAAGCGTAACGGAAGGATAAGGGGGCATCACGCCTATGACGAGCGACTCCAAAGCCTCGAAAGACTCCAAAGCCTCGAAAGCCTCGAAAGACTCCAAAGCCTCCAAAGCCTCGAAAGACTCCAAAGCGATTACCAGCAGGTGGAGATACCCGACAATTCGGTGGTGTACTGCGACATTCCGTATTACGGCACAGATTGCGGGTCGTATGGCGGTTTTGACCATGAGCGGTTTTGGGATTGGGCAGAGCGTCAGAAAAACATCTACATAAGCGAGTATTGGATGCCCGAGGACAGGTTTGTGCCGATAGCGGCAAAATCAAAGATGATACTATCCACCTCAGACGGGGCAAGCCGCAAGGCGGTGGAGAAGATATTTATACCGATAAATAACACTCACCACGCAAATACAATTTTCTAATGAAGTACTTTACATTTTCCGAGCTGACACGCAGCGTGCAGGCGACGCTGCTTGGCATCGACAACACGCCGACGACCAAGGACAAGCAATGTCTGCGTGAGCTGGTTGACAACGTGCTTGACCCGTTGCGGGAGAAGTGGGGCTCGCCTATCATCGTGACGAGCGGCTACCGCTGCAAGAAGCTCAACGACAAGATTAAGGGGGCATCCAAGACAAGCAGCCACATGTACGGTCAGGCGGCGGACATTATGGATATAAGCAAGTCGGCTGCCTGCAACAAAAAGCTCTTGAAGCTGCTGCTTGGCATGGGGCTGGAGTTTGACCAAGTGATATGCGAGTACCCCGACAAGAGCGGCTGCCCATCGTGGATTCACGTCAGCTACCGCAAGGGCAACAACCGAGGGCAGAAGCTCACGAAGCACTATAACACCAAGGGCTACACAAGCGGCATCAAGTTATGAAAAACGACGACTGGCTGCAACTCAACGGCGACAACGACAGGGCACTGGGGTGCATCGTTGCGCTCGCCCTGCTCATGGCGGCGGCGACCATCGTGGCGATGCTCTGCGACACGTTTGTATGATGATGAAAAGATTTCACCATATTGCGGCTTGCGTTACGTGCGTGCTGCTGACGTGTGGCGTGTGCGCCTGCTGGCATCACTTTGCCAAGCGAGGTGACGATGTTGTCTTGCAAAGAACGACCGAGGAGACACGCATACAGACCGACACGGTTTATGTGCGTGAGCCTATCGCTACCACGGAGCGGACTGTGCGTTATGTGCCTGTGTACTTCGACAGGACAAAGGGCGAGAAGCCCGATACCGTGGTGTTGCAGGACACGCTGCTTGTGGAGGGCGTGGACTCGGTGATGATACCCATCACGCAAAAGGTGTACAGCGACAGCACCTACACCGCCTATGTCAGCGGCTACCAGCCGTCGCTTGACAGCATCGAGGTGTACCAGCGGACTGTATATAAGACCATCACGCACGAGTATATGCGCAACAGGAGCCGCTGGGGCATCGGTGTGCAGGCAGGCTACGGCTACAACTTCGGCGGCAAGCGGTTCGACCCGTACATCGGCGTGGGTGTCACCTATACGATTTGGAATTTTTGACTATCGCAACACTTTAAAGGATAAGTAGTGTCTTGACTTTGCGTTTGCTTTCCGCTCTGCCCGTGAGGGTGGGGCGTGTTTTGTGTGCCAAAATGTTAAAAAATACAAAAACGCAAATTATTTTTTGCGTTTTTGCTTGTTAAATCAAAAAAATGGCATTATCTTTGCAGTGTCAATTTAAGTCAAACAATTTTAAAAAAGCACGGAAATGAAAGAGATTTTCAACAACAATTATCAGTTCGCCACCAAGTGGCATGAGATTTACACGGACAACGGCAACCTGTATGTGTTCGACTACATCGACGGACAGCTGGATGCCGTGTACAAGGCAAAGGACACCGAGGAGAACCGCTGCGGTGATTACACGGGCTTCGACAAAGCAGATGTGTTCGAACTGACCCGTGACAACGTGTCACAGATTGTCGGCAAGCGCGTGCGCTTCTGGTCGGATGGCTACAACCGCCAGGAGACGGGCACGGCACGCATCCTCGGCGTTGACCTCAACAAGCGCTTCGTGCTCACAGTTGACGAGGTGGAGGGCGACGACATCAGCTACGCTTTCGTCGGCCAGTTCGGTTTCATCACTTACGGCGACAGTGACCGCACCATCACTGTGGAGGTGTTATGATTGAGTGCTACAGCGTGAGGGTCGAGTCGATGGAGCGCATCACCGAGAAGGCCTACAAGGTGCGCTGCTTCGACGGCAGCGAGGACATCATCCCGGCATCATGCGTGTTCGGGAGAGACGAGAGCGTGACAAAGTGCGATGCCTACTGGATAGCGGCATGGATACTGCCCAAGAAGAACATCCAGTACAGCAGCAAGAAGCGGGCGATGGTCAGCGAGTGGGGCTCGGTGTCCGAGGTGACGGTGACGCACCACAGGCCGCAGCGCATAAGCCCGCAGGAAGACAACATTATTGACGAACTTAAAAGATGAAGACGATGAAAGGTACTATATCATTCGGCAACAACAAGGTCGAGTTCGACCTTGACAACTTTAAGCGTGAGCAGGTGGAGGCAGTCATGAAGCCGCATTTCTGCGCCCTCGGCTCTTACATCGAGGTGCGTTATGAGCCGCTGGAGGCTGACGGCAGGCGCGTCTATTGGATGTCCGACCATCTCGCCAGGGGCGGTGAGGCGCAGCTGCGCGACTACTGGACATTCAAGGTGAGGGAATGGGCTGACGATAACGGCTACATCCAGGACAGGATGTGCGCCCTGGACTTCGCCCAGCTTTGCACGCTAATCGAGGAGGACCAGCAGGAATGGAAGAGGTATTGCAAGGCAACGAGATTGTCGTGATGGCTTATCCTGTCAAGTACATCTCCGTGGAGAGGGGCAACGGCTTCATCACCGTTGCCCAGAACGGCACACGCCGCAGGGTGTATGACGGCTGGCACTTCGATGATGACGGCCGCCGTGTGTGGGTGTCGGCATCAGCCTGCTGTTTCCAGCACGGCCGCAAGGGCAGGCGGTTTATCGTTGACACCGTGACCAAGCGGTGGAGGGAATTGGAGACCGTGACTGTTGAGCGGCACAGGCCGGAGAGCATCGCCCCTGTTGGCGACAACATCATAAACGAGCTGCGCCATGGTTGACCTCAAGGATCATCAGAGGGAGGCGATAGCCCACCTGCTTGAGTGGCGTGTGGGTGCGCTGTTCATGGAGGCTGGCACGGGCAAGACCCGTGTGGCTTGTGAGCTGGTGTCCGCCGCCAGTGACATCGACATGGTGTTGTGGGTGGGTCCCCTGCGCACCTTGAAGGGCGGTGCCGGCATCGTGCCTGACGAGGTGGAGAAGTGGATGACCACCGACGTGCCTGTGATGTACTTTGGTGTTGAGAGCATAGGCGGCAGCGACCGCATCTACATGGAGGCGATGAATGCCATGGAGGGCAGGCGGTGCTTCATGGTCGTTGACGAGAGCCTCAAGATTAAGAACCCGAACGCCAAGCGCACGCAGCGTGTCATTGAGCTTGGCAAGCGGGCGGAATACAAGCTCATCCTCAACGGCACGCCGCTGAGCCGCAACCTGCTTGACCTGTGGTCGCAGATGGAGTTCCTCTCGCCCAGGATACTGGGCATGACGTTCGCCCGCTTCAAGGACACGTTCTGCGACTATGTGAGGGAGACGAGGCGGCACAACTGCCGCACATACGTCAAGGAGTACATCAGGGGCTACGAGAACATCGACTACTTGTACAGCCTTATCCGCCATTATGTGTACCAGTGCGACCTCAGGCTCAACGTGTCGCAGCAGTTCAGCGAGTGGCGTTACCACGTCGATGAGGAGGCGAGGGCGGACTACGACAGCATCCTTGACTACTACCTGACGGAGGACCTGTTGGAGTGGCGCAACAACAACATCTTCATGGAGATGACCAACAAGATGCAGCACTGTTACTGCGTCACCGAGGACAAGTTCCGTGCCGTTGACGACATCATCGACTACACGGGCGAGCCTGACAGGACTATCATCTTTTGCCGTTACGTCAAGAGCCGTGAGGCGTGCGAGTCCCGTTACCCCCGTTGCAGGGTGTTGAGCTACCAGAAGGAGTCGCTGGGGCTGAACCTCCAGCAGTATTGCCACACGGTGTACTTCGACAAGACGTGGGACTATGCGCTGATGGCGCAGAGCGGCCACAGGACATACAGGGTGGGGCAGGAGCGTGACTGCCGCTACTACGACCTGACGGGTGACGTTGGTCTTGAGCGGATGATAAGCCGCAACATATCACGCAAGGTGGGCATGACGGAATATTTCAAGCGTGCCACCAAGGAACAGATTATTAACGATTTAAAATGATAGAATTATGGCATTAGACAGGAACAGCACGGACACGGCCTATCTGATAGGCAGGATGGTGGCGTTGACGGAAGCGGTGTGCAAGACACCGAGGACGCTGCCCGCACTGGTGGCGGTCAACCCGCTGGAGAAGCTCACCCCATGGATGGCGAAAGCTGCGGCCGCCACCGACAACGATGGTCAAAAGGAGTGGAACGAGATTGCCGGCAAGATGGGCGAGCTGCCGTCACGGCTCACCAGCGCGGAACAGGGGCGCATGTGGATGGGCTACTACCATCAGGTGGCAGAGCTTGACGGCACAAAGGTCAGGCTACACACCATCTGCAAGGCTTACGGCACCACCGTTCCGGAAGTGGCAAGGAAACTCGGGGTGACACCCTCGGCGCTCAGGGCGAGGCTCAACGGCAACCCCACCAAGGGCAAACTTGAGGAACTTGCGGCAGCGATAGGCTGCCCGATAACGACACTCTTGTAATCTAAGGAAGCGCAAATTCTTGCGCTTTTTTTTTGCACTGTCGGCGGCAATCGCTATCTTTGCCGATGTATTAATGAGAAGAAGTGATGAAGGCATTTTTTGAGATGCTCGCCGAGAGCGGGCAGGACCTGGAGGCGCTGACCAGTGCGCTTGGAGAGATAACACCAGAGGTGTGGGACGGCATCATGTCGGCGATGCCAGTGGAACGAGCCGACAACGAGGGCGTGATAGCCGCATGCAGGAGCGGTGAACTGAGGCGAGAGGAACACGATGGTGCCTACCGCATACGCTTCGTCAGTGAGGACTACGACCCTGACGATTACGCGTTCAACGACACGTTCATTGTGGAGGCTGACGGCAGCGTCATCTACGCTGACGACGAACGCTACGAGGCATGAACCGCTATGAGATAAGGATGACGTTCTCCGACGGTGACGAGCTGCATGCCCGTGCCGTGGGTGAAACGGCAGGGGATGCCGTCAAGCGCGTGTGCGAGACACAGGAGGCTATTGACTACATGGCGGGTCGTGAGCCTGTGTCCACCGAGGTGACCGACATGGGCGAGTTCGTTCCCGTGTCCGGCGACCCTGGCCGCTTCGACCTCCAGCCGTCATCTGAGCGAGACGGTTGGTGGGTGGCTACGGACAAGGACAACGGCCTTGTGATACGCTTTGCCGAGGGCGACTTCAACGGCACGGCAAAGGCGACACCGCTGGAGGACATGGATGCGATAATGGCAGCCTCGTCGATGAGGGAGCTTGCCGACTGGTTGGCGATTTACCACCGCGACCTGTTGTAACACATTTATATATGCACAAAGGGGGCGGTTATAAGCCGTCCCCTGTCGTAACACATCATCAACAGCACTCACATGTGCGTTACGTTACAGATTACGCGCGAGCCGCGAAAAAGGTTCGCCGAGTGCCGCAAAAAAAGACGGGGCGAGCCATCACGGCACGACCCGTCGGTCAAACAATCCTTTCGGAAATGATTTGAAAGAAATCACCGCAAAGTTAAGGCAAATTCCCGTCGCCTGCAAGGAAATCGAGCACTTTTCTCAACGCTGCCGTCGCCATCTCGGGTGTCACGCTGATGTAGGAGTACAGTGACGAGCGCCTGCCGCCGCCGAGGGAGTGCCCCAGGATGTAGTCTATCACGCTCTCGCTGATGCCAAGCTTGAAGGCGTGCTGGGCGAACGACTTGCGTGCCGAGTAGAACGTCATGTAACCCAGCTGCGGGTATCTGGCGCACAGGCTGCGTGCCTGCGCCCCCAGGGTGGCAATCTGGTCCTGCTTGCGCTTGTACACCACGATCATCCCAGACGGTGAGACGTACTTGTCGATGATGGGCTTCGCCTCGGCGGGTATCTTGAACTCCACATACTTGTTGATCTTCGACCTGCGCTCGGTCTTGCAGCGCACATACTTCAGGGTGTTGCCCGCCTTGAGGAAGTTGATGCGCAGGATGTCTATCATGTTGATGCCGCCGAGGTAGTAGGACAGCATGAACATGTCGCGGAACGTCTCGGTCGCCTTGTGCCGCGTGTCGATGTCCCTGATGAAGCGCACCTGCTGGGGCGAGAGCCAGTTCTGCCTGATGTCGTTCACGTTCAGCATGAGCCCCTCCATGGGCGACCGCCGGAACTCCGTGTACCCGTTGCGCTGGCAGAAGTTGATGATCTGCGCCAGCAGCACGAGGTGGTTCCTCACGGTGCTGTCCGACACGTCGCACCGCCTTGCCTTGATGTACTTCTGGATGATGATGGGCGTTATCATCGACACCTTCATGTTCGGGTTGATGAGCCTGCTGATGCTCCTGAATGCCTGTTCGCGGAACTTGACTGTTGACTGTTTGATGTCGGACACCTGTTGCAGTTCCTCGAACGCTTCGGCGATGGTGATGTTGTTGCGCTTCGTGCCGTTCTTGATGACCTCGATGAGCTCTGGGCATGACAGCCCCTCGGTGTACATGATGCCGTCTATCGCCTCCTGTACCTGCATGACCTTGCCCATGAGCTTGGTGTTGAGGTAGCTTGCGTCGGGTCTTCTCACGACCCTGCCGTTCTTGAACTGGTCTGCGTTGTCGAGCACCACGTCGGTGGTGATGTAGCGTGTGGTGCCGTTGTGCGCCACTGCGATGCGCACCTTGTGCCTGCCTCCTTTGAGCGCTTTGGCTGGGAGGATGGTTAATGATAGTGTTGCCATATCTCTTTTAATTTAGTGGACAATAAATCGGAAACAAAAAGGCGTTTTTTTGCCGTTTTCGACAATAATCCGACAACTTTTTGCGCCCAGATTTCGTGTCGTTCGTCATTTTTTTGTACTTCGTAACTCGTTAAAGGTTCGGTATTTACCTGCAATTCAGCTGAATTTTCTGCGGTGTCGGTTTTGCCGTTCTTCGCGGAAGTATTATCTTTGTCAAAAAAATAAATTTAAAAGAGTTGAACAATATGGCAACACAAGACATGAATGCCGCTGCTGGCGAACAACAGCGACTGGGACAAATCAAAAATCTGGTGATGCTAGCTGCTGCTGACGGACGTGTTGACGACAGCGAGTTGGCAGTCATCATGGCGGTTGCTTCGCGCGAGAACCTCACTGTCGAGGAGTTTAATCAGGTGATTGACAATCCCGATACCGTCAACATCGACCTGCCGCAAGACGAGGAGACCAAGCAGGCCTATCTGCGTGACATGGTAGCACTAATGATGATCGACGGCGAGCTCGACGAGCAAGAAATGGCAATCTGCAAGGTCTATGCCATGTCATTGGGTTATCGCGGAAAAGTGGTTGACGACATGGTCGCAACAGCCATCAGCAACCTGAAGCTTGGTTGTGGCGATAACTGAAGCTCTGCGGTTTAGTCTAGCTTGAGCACGGCAAGAAAAGCCTTTTGAGGCACTTGCACAGTGCCGATTTGCTTCATGCGCTTTTTACCTGCTTTTTGCTTCTCTAGCAGTTTGCGCTTGCGGCTCACATCACCGCCATAGCATTTGGCGGTCACGTCTTTGCGCACCTGCTTAACGGTTTCACGGGCTATGATTTTGGCACCAATGGCTGCTTGGATAGCGATGTCGTATTGTTGCCGTGGAATCAGCTCCTTGAGTTTCTCACACATGCGGCGCCCAAGCGTTTGGGCATTGTCCACGTGGGTGAGGGTGCTCAGGGCATCCACCGGCTGCCCGTTGAGCAAGATGTCAAGTTTCACCAGTTTGCTCTCGCGGTAGCCGTTGATGTAATAGTCAAACGACGCATAACCTTTGCTGATGCTCTTGAGCTTGTCATAGAAGTCAATCACGATTTCGCCCAAGGGAATGTCAAATGTCAGTTCCAGACGGTTACCGCTGATGTACTCTTGCTTCACCAGCTCACCACGTTTGCCCAGACACAGTGTGATGATAGGGCCCATAAAGTCGCTCAGTGTGATGATTGAGGCGCGGATATAGGGCTCCTCAATGTGCTCAATCAATGTCACGTCGGGCAGTCCGGCAGGATTGTGTACCTCTAGCATGTTGCCCTTTTTGTCATACACGTTGTATGACACGTTGGGCACGGTGGTGATGACTTCCATATTAAACTCGCGGCTCAAGCGCTCTTGCACAATCTCCATGTGCAACAGCCCCAGAAAACCGCATCTGAAGCCGAACCCCAACGCTACCGACGATTCGGGCGTGAACGTCAGTGATGCATCGTTGAGCTGCAATTTCTCTAATGATGACCGCAGGTTCTCAAAGTCCTCAGGGTCGATGGGATAAACGCCGGCAAACACCATAGGCTTCACTTCCTGGAAACCCTCGATGGCATGGTCGCACGGGCGGTCAACGTGGGTGATGGTGTCGCCCACACGCACCTCTACCGAATTTTTGATGCCGCTGATGATGTAGCCCACGTTGCCTGCCGACAGCTCTTGACGTGGAGACAGGTGTAGCTTGAGCACACCCATCTCATCAACGTTATATTCTTTGCCGGTGTTCACAAATTTCACAAAGTCGCCCTTGTGAATGGTGCCGTTTAAGATTTTGAAATAAACGATGATGCCTCTGAATGAGTTAAACACAGAGTCAAAGATGAGTGCTTGCAAGGGAGCCTCAGGGTCGCCCTGCGGAGCAGGTATGCGTCGCACGATGGCCTCTAGCACCTGGGGCACACCCTCGCCTGTACGCGCACTGCAGCGGATGATGTCACTGGGGTCACAACCCAGCAGCTCCACAATCTCATCTTCTACCTCATCGGGATGGGCACTGTCCATGTCGATTTTGTTGATCACGGGAATGATTTCCAGCCCGTTGTCTATCGCCATATACAGATTGCTAATGGTTTGTGCTTGAACGCCCTGGGTGGCATCAACCACCAGCAATGCACCCTCGCACGCTGCTATCGACCGCGACACCTCGTAGGAGAAATCCACGTGTCCTGGAGTGTCAATCAGGTTGAGCGTATAGGTTGTGCCATCTAGCCGATAGTCCATTTGAATGGCATGGCTCTTGATGGTGATGCCACGCTCACGCTCTAGATCCATGTCGTCAAGCACTTGTGCCTGCATGTCCTTGCCCGCTACCGTGTTGGTCTCTTCTAGCAGGCGGTCGGCCAGCGTGCTCTTACCGTGGTCGATGTGTGCCACGATGCAGAAGTTTCTTATTGTTTTCATTGCTCCCGATGTGGTTCTAATTTTTTGCAAAGGTAACCATTTTTTACGACATGAACCACTTTTTTTAAGGCTTTGGCTTGGACTGTTTGTCATATTCTTGCTTTGGGCTTTGCGCTATGCTTCAAAAATTGTACCTTTGTCGCTAGCGAGAGCATTGCATCTGTGTCGCACACACTTGCCTGCTACCAGCGTAATAATCATTATTAATGTAACTGACAATTCCATTCGCCATGTCCACTCCTCAACTCAAGCCAGTCCGCATCACTGCCGTCAGGCAGGTGCAGCACACCGACCTCATGCAGCGTTATGAGAATCCCATTGCCAATGCCTGCGAGGTGAGGGTGGGGCAGACGTTTATATCTCATCAAGCACAACGGCCTGATGGCCTTTGCCTCAGTGCCTGGCTCACTTTGCAACCTTTTGTGCAGCAGCTTGCCAGTGGTGGCGGCAACTTTTATGACGGATGGATGAAAGACCCGCACACGGCTTTGCTCTCATGCAACGATGGGTTCAGACCCATGTCGTTCTTGTTGCAGACTGTTGAGGAATAGGATGTCTTATGACTTGAGCAAGGTGTCGAGGCTGACGAATCGGTAACCCTTGTTTTGCAACGTGTGGATGATGTCGGGCAGCAGGTCGTAGAACTTTTCGGGACGACGGTCATCACTGCCCAAGTGAATCATGAGCAAATGCCCATTGAGAGTATGCTCTGCTTCCCATTGCATCAGGTGTTCCCATAACCACTGGTTGGTGCGGTATTTTGCACCAGTCTCATGCTCGATGCCTATCCAGGTGTAATCTTCGTTGGTGCGTGGGCCTGGGGTGTAGTTGATGACTTGTAACCCCAGTTGTCGTGCCCATGAGGCTATTTTGTCGTTATACCATTCATAGGGCGGGATAAACCAAGGCGCTTTTTGTGGTGTGATGCCATAATCAGCCAGCCGCTCATAGCTGTGCCGCATGTCGTCAACAAATTCGTTGTGCGTCACCAGCAACGAGTCGCGGTTGTCCCATGGGCAATAGAGCAAGTGACCATAGCTGTGGCTGCCCACATAATGCCCGTCGGCAACCAATTGCCTCACCACATGAGGATAGAGGTCAAAAAACTCACCTGTGAAGAAGAATGCTGCCCGAATGCCGTTGCGCTTCAGGGTGCTGATGATGGTGTTGGCGCCATCGGCAAGGTTTGCGGCAGTGAACACTAAACAGATTTGTCGTTGTGTGGTGTCGCCTTGAATGATGCCGCCATGGCTATAGATGTTGTGGCTTGGCAGGGTGGGTACACTGTCTTGAAGTTTCCCTAGTTGTTCGTAATAGGCCAACGGGAATGTGAGTGATGCAGTGCCGTCCATAGTGGGCTCGTTGGTGCTGTAATCATGCGTGTTGTCGTGATAAACCACGTCACCTGGCTGAAACCTGTCGAACGTGTTACCCTCGCGGTTGGTCATGTCTTGTGTGAGGTTAACACCCTTGAGGCTGTTAAAGATGGTGGCATACACAGGGCCATCAACTAACCCGCCCGTAGGCATTCCCACGCCTTCCATCACCCAGTTGCTGTGTGGTGCATGCGGGTAGGTGCCGCCACGTGGCAGTTCTACAATCATGCTAGTGCCCCAGGGGTTGCATCCCAGCAGCCAGTCGCGCAAGGCGGCTTCCATCTCCTCGTAGCTGTGGTCGCCGGTCAGTTGCCGATAGAGGATGCACTGCGTGAGCATGGCGGTGGTCAGGTTGTTGCTGCACCAGATGCCAGGCACACCCCACAAAAATGGGTTTCCCGTCTGTTGTGCCCGTTGCAGGGTGCGGTCGATGCCTGCCTTGATGTTACGCACGAACTCTTGTTGCAGCCGTTTGTTGCTGTCCGCCATCTGTGCGACACGCACATGACCCATGTTCATAAACGGATACCACTGGTAGTGTCGGGCACTGTCCGCACCCATCCATGGCGTGACTGGCTCACGACGACCATATTCCACAGCCTTGGTCAAATAACTGCGGTCACCGGTCATGCGATACATTTCGATGGCACCTAGCTCCATGTCGTCAACCCAGTTATCTTCCTCGTAGATGTAGGGCGAGACCACCGAAACGGTTTGCGTGTTGCCAGGCTTGTCGATGCCCACCTGCAGGGCGGCATCAGCCTTATCTGCTATGTGCTGAGCAAAGTCGGGATAATATGGGGCTAAAATCTTGGATCCTAAGGCAAAATCACTGGCAAACTTTCCGGCAGTGCTGGCGGCACCCATCGTCGCGTTCATAAACTTGCCGCGTTGTTGTGGCTTACCGTCAACGTAATAGACTGGGCGGCTGCTGTTTGGTCCCCAGCCATAGTCGGCAGGGTCATCCTTAGGCATTTTCATGCCGATGTGGTCGCGGTCGTCAGCAATCTGGTTATATAGCTCACCTGGCCCAGGATTCATCTTGTCAAGCCACTGCATACCCCAATAAATCTCGTCAACAATGTCGGGGATGCCGTTGCTTCCTGCTAACCCGTTGCTATCAAATCGGTCACAAAACACGTCGGGACATTGCTCATAAGCCAGCATCATCTGGTAGATGGCGTTGGCACTGGTGGAGGTATATTGCAACAGGTCGGCTGCATCGTGCCATCCGCCGCGCACATCAATGTGACGGCCCTCTTTCTCAGGATGATAGCGCACGATGCCGTCTTTCACATGGCAACTGTCGCGTTGAAAGGGATTGTAGCCGCAGCGTTGTTGACGCATGTAGTTGAGCACAAAGTCTGCCGTGCCGTCATAGACGCGTGTGTTGATGGGAAACTGTGGTGACGAGGCTTCCCCTGCAACTATGCGGTAACAGCCTGGGCGGGTGAAGTCGCTGAAGTCAAGCCGCCACGTGCCTTGCATCTTGCCCCATGCGCCCATGGCGCGAACATGGGTAGAGGTGTAAACCACTTTTCCGGTGAACACGTCAACCAGTTCAAACGATGAAATGTTGCCCTCGCTCTCGTTCATCAGCACGGCGACTTTCACGTCTTGAGGCAGGTAGCCCAGCTGGTTGATGCGTACCCAGCTCTCGGCATGGGCATTCATTGCCAGAACGGTAACGAGAATGGTCGTGATGACTAGCCCTGGCACTCTCTTGAATTTTAGTTGACTCATAATTTAATGATTGTGTGATGTGGTGTTGACACGTCGTTGCTCGGTTTCGCAAGGCACGTCGATGTTGTGGGCTGTGACTAGGCGGTGGGTGCGTTCCATAAAACGGTTAAATTCGTCTTGGCTGTCAGCACGCAGCAGGTCTGGTCTGTCCTCAGGAATGATGACATAGTTACCTTGCCCGCTGCTTGGCGGTTTTTGGACAAAAAACAGTTTGTAGCCTGTTTGACTAATCACGGCATGGCCATCTTCCATCGTGAGCGACACCTTGACCATGGCGCCGCCTCGGCTATCGATGTCGCGCTGATTGCTGATAAAATTGCCCAGACTGTAAACCAGTAGCACGTTTTTGCCCCACTTGGGGCTAAAACGCATTTCCATGGGTTCCATCACATGCGGATGCCCGCCCATAATGATATCTACGCCTTGGTCAATCAGCCAGTCGGCGAGTTCCCGCTGGCTAGAGACAGGCTTGAGCTTGTACTCGATGCCCCAATGCATATTGACGCAGATGACGTGTGCGCCGCGTTTGCGTGCCAGTGCGATGTCGTTGGCAATCGTTTTGCGGTCAATGTAATCGACCACCACTTTACCCTGCACTCTGATGCCGTTGGTGCCATAGGTGTAGTCTAGAAAAGCGATATTCATGCCCTTGATGTTCACCATGTAGGGCATGCGGCGGTTGCGCTCAGTTTGGTTGATATAGGTGCCAATGTGAGGGATGTGAAGTGAATCTAGCATCTGGCAGGTACGCACCAAGCCGCGGTCACGTCGGTCCAGGCAGTGGTTGTTGGCTGTGAGCATCAGGTCAAAGCCTGAGTCACGCAACTGGCGGGCATACTCATCGGGCGCACTAAATGCCGGATAGCCAGTGTAAGGTTTTCCGCCCAGTGGACACTCTAGATTAACAACGGCAAGGTCTGCCCAGTTGATGTCACCCTCCACATGCGTGAAGCATGATGAGTAGTCAAATGTCCCGTCTGCTTGCCGTGCTGCCGTGATTTGCGGAGCATGCTGCATGGCATCACCTACAAACGTCAGGTTGACCGTGCGGTTGCCTTGCAGCAACGACACGAGCGACAGCAGCATGATGGAGAGCAGTTTCATGGCAGTCGGAATGAGTGGGGGAGACTATGCGTAGAGGAGAAACGCTTAGCGGCGTTTGGCCTTCTTGGCAGCTTTGGCGGCGTTTTTGGCTCCGCGCATCATCTTCATGGGGTTGACCGACACCTGATGCATCACCTTGCGCATTTGCATGAACTGCTTGAGCAGGCGGTTGACCTCTTCAACGCTGGTGCCGCTGCCGGCGGCAATGCGCTTGCGGCGGTTGCCGTCAATGATATCAGGATTTTCACGCTCCATGGGTGTCATCGAGTGGATGATGGCTTCCACGCTCTTGAATGCGTTATCGGGAATGTCAATGTCTTTGATGGCTTTGCCGATGCCAGGTATCATCGATGCTAAGCTCTTCAGGTTACCCATCTTTTGTATTTGACCAATCTGCTTCAAGAAGTCGTTAAAGTCAAACTTGTTCTGTTTGATGCGCGATTCCAGCTTGGCAGCTTCTTCTTCGTCATACTGCTGCTGCATGCGGTCCACAAACGACACGATGTCGCCCATGCCCAAGATGCGGTCTGCCATGCCCGAGGGACGGAAGGGGTCAATGTCTTCCATCTTCTCGCCGATGCCGACAAACTTGATGGGCTTGTCAACCACGGCGCGAATCGATAGGGCGGCACCGCCGCGGGTGTCACCATCTAACTTGGTGAGGACCACGCCATCAAAGTCCAAACGCTCGTTGAATGCTTTGGCGGTGTTCACGGCATCTTGACCGGTCATCGAGTCAACGACAAACAAGGTCTCATTGGGGTGAATGGCATCTTTGATGGCCTTGATTTCGGTCATCATCTGCTCGTCAACAGCAAGGCGGCCGGCGGTATCGACAATCACCACATTGCAATGTGTGCGCTTGGCTTCCTCGATGGCGTGCTGGGCAATAGCTACAGGGTCTTTGCTGTCGGGTTCACTATAGACGGGCACGCCGATTTGCTCGGCAATGACTTTGAGCTGCTCGATAGCGGCAGGACGATACACGTCACAGGCTACCAGCAATGGCTGGCGTTTGCCGCTCTGTTTCAGACGGTTGGCAAGCTTGCCCGAGAAAGTGGTTTTACCAGAGCCTTGCAGACCCGACATCAAGATGACGGCGGGGTCACCCTCGATGCTGAATGGCGCTTGTTCGCCACCCATGAGTTGGGTGAGCTCATCGTGCACAATCTTGACCATCAGCTGGCTGGGGTTCACGCTATTGATAACGTTTTGTCCCATTGCCTTTGCTTTGACCTCGTTGACGAATTGCTTGGCGACGGGATAGCTTACGTCGGCATCTACCAGTGCACGGCGCACTTCTTTAAGGGTCTCGGCTACGTTAATTTCGGTGATGCGGCCTTCTCCTTTCAGGACTTTAAACGACCGCTCCAGTTTCTCGGATAAATTGTCAAACATATCTTTTCTCTAAAAAAATATTCTGTCGTCTGGTAAGGGTTATTTTTTCTCTCGATTGATTATTTGTCGTCAATCAGCCGGTTGGTGGCAGTGTCGGGGAATATCACGCGCGGCTCAAACTGCTTGCCCTCCTCGGGCGTGACCACGGCATACGACATGATAATCACGATGTCACCTGGTTCTACCTTTCGTGCTGCCGCGCCGTTCAGGCAGATGGTGCCCGACTTGCGTTCGCCGGCGATGACGTAGGTGTCAAGCCGCTCGCCATTGTTCACGTCAACAATATACACCCGCTCACCCTCGATGATGCCTGCGGCATCCATCAGGTCGCGGTCGATGGTGATGCTGCCTATGTAGTTCAGATTAGCGTCGGTAACCGTGACGCGGTGGATTTTGGATTTAAGAACCTGGATGTACATGCCTAATCGTTAATTTTCAGTTTTTTGTAGGTGATGTTATCTATCTCGCGCACATCGCCACAGTACACGGTGATGCAGCCCACCACATAGTCACTGTCGTTCCAGTCGTTGACGGGTTGCAATGTGTTGCCGTCGCAAATCGAGTAGTATTCCACTTCCATCTCGGGCCAGGCGTTGATGGTGGCGGTGACCCATTGGCGCGTCTGCTCCACAGTGTGGTCGGCAGCAAAGTCGAGGCTGCGCTTGAGTGTGGCGTAGATTTGTGGAGCGACTTTGCGAATTTGTGGTGTGAGGCGCACGTTGCGGCTGCTCTTTGCCAGACCGTCATCTTCTCGCACACAGGGGCAAGTCACGATGTCGATGTCAAAGCCTAGCTGCTTGACCATGGCACGGATGACGGCTATCTGTTGGAAATCTTTTTCACCAAAGTAGGCGCGGTTTGGCGACACCCAAGTGAACAATTTGCTGACGATCTGACATACGCCGTTAAAATGACCAGGGCGCATGGCTCCCTCCATCACTTCCATCACAGGACCAAGGTTGAACACGCGGCTGTCGGGCTCGGGATAGATGTCCTCAACAGTTGGCATAAACGCAACGTCAACGCCACACGCTTCGAGCAATGCTGCATCGCGGTCGGCTGTGCGGGGATAGGTACGCAGGTCGTCCTGGTTGTTAAATTGGGTGGGGTTTAGAAAAACACTTACCACCAGCGCGTCGTTTTCTTTACGGGCACGGTCGATGAGCGACTTGTGACCCTCGTGCAACGCACCCATGGTGGGCACCAGACCCACCGATTTGCCCTGTTGACGCATTTGGCTGACTGCCGCTTGCAGGTCAGAAACCTTGCTGATAATCTTCATTGTTTGTCCTGTCGGTTGATTGAACATATCATTAAAAAATCGTGCAAATTTACTACACTTCGGTCAAGTGTGCAAATTGCGTGCCAATTTTTTACACCTACCACTGCTTGACATTCGGCAAATTGCGTTTTGTCATGACACAGCATGGAGGTCTTGTTGTCACCGCCTGTGCCGATAGCATGAGGCTAGATGCCAGCAAGGCTGCCATTGTGCAGTGAACTGCCTGATATTCTTTTAGCTATGGGGCATAATAGCAAGTTCTTAATGGCTATTGCATTAGTTTTTCTGGTTCAATTTTTATGGCAATCACAATTTTTTTATTAACTTTACACCCTCCGAAGCATTAAAAGCATCTGCAATTTGCTGTTTTGTGCTAGATTACATCATATAAACATAATAAATACACTATCAAATGAAAATGAAAACTCGTATAACGGAACTCTTTGGAATTGAGTATCCCATCATTTCTGGCGGCATGGTGTGGTGCAGCGGCTGGGAATTGGCTGCTGCTGTGAGCAATGCAGGTGGTCTGGGCTTGCTGGGCGCAGGTTCAATGACTCCTGACGTGTTGCGTGAGCACATCGTCAAGTGCCGCCGTGCCACCGACAAACCGTTTGGCGTGAATGTGCCCTTGCAGCGTCCCGATGTGGAAGGCTTGATGCAAGTGATTGCCGACGAGGACGTTAAAATCGTTTTTACATCGGCAGGCAGCCCCAAGAAGTGGACCGGCTGGTTGCATGAGCGTGGCATCAAGGTGGCTCATGTGGTTGCCTCGTCAACGTTTGCACGCAAGTGTGACGAGGCTGGTGTTGATGCCGTCGTTGCCGAGGGCTTTGAGGCTGGCGGGCACAATGGTAGGGAAGAAACCACAACTCTGTGCCTGATTCCCGCAGTGCGTCGTGCCACATCGCTCCCGCTAATTGCTGCGGGCGGCATCGCGACGGGTGCTGCCATGCTTGCCGTGCGGGCTTTGGGTGCCGAGGGCGTTCAAATGGGCACACTGTTTGCCCTGTCGGCAGAGAGTTCGGCACATGACAACTTCAAGCAGATGTGTCTGAATTTGGAAGAAGGCGACACGAAGCTTTACTTTAGAAAACTGTCGCCAACCCGTTTGGCTAAGAATGGTTTCCAAGACGCTGTTCAGGCCGCCGAGGACCGTGGAGCATCTGGCGATGAGTTGCTGGAGATCATTGGCACGGGAAAGCCCAAACTAGGCATCTTTGATGGCGACCTGGAGCAGGGTGAACTTGAAATCGGGCAGGTTTCTGGTTTGCTCAAAGGACGTGATATCGACACTGTGCAAAACATCATGCACCGTTTTGTGCTAGAGTATGAGGATGCGCGGGCTAATCTATGATATCTAAACAAAAAGATTAGAAAATAAAAATATAAATTTAAAGTAAATATAAAGGTTAAGAATTAATTATGTCACAATGGTTTGAATGTAAAGTGAAGTATGACCGCATGGCAGATGGCGGTGCGTTGAAAACAGTCACTGAACCTTATTTGGTCGATGCCCTCTCGTTTACCGAGGCCGAGGCTCGCATCACCGAGGAGTTGCAGCCCTATGTGTCTGGTGAATTTAAGGTAGAAGCCGTCAAGCGCATGAAGCTGAGCGACATCTTTTACAAAGAGGGTGGTGACCGCTGGTATAAAGTGAAGACCAATTTAATCACGATAGATGAGAAAACGGCTGTTGAGAAACGCACGGCATGCTTCCAGCTGGTGCAAGCCAGCGATTTCGAGGGTGCCCTAAAGACATTCTTGGAAGGGATGAAGGACACCATGGCTGACTATGAGATAGCCTCCATCACCGAAACTCCGCTGATGGACGTGTTTGCCGCCAATCTGGAGGAGACGCTTGCCGATAAAGCCGCTAAACAAAAGAACCAAACTGGAGTGGAGGGCTAATGTGATGTCGGTAGTCAAACAAAATCTAGAAAAAGTGGTCAATCAGTTGCCGCAGGGCGTGCGACTGGTGGCGGTATCAAAGTTTCATCCCGTCGAGGCGATTCAAGAAGCCTATGATGCGGGGCAGCGTCTGTTTGGCGAAAACCGTGCGCAAGAGCTGGTTGCTAAGGCACCGCAGTTGCCCGACGATATCCGTTGGCACTTCATTGGTCGCTTGCAGCGCAACAAGGTGCGTGCCATCATGCCGCACGTTACCGTGATTGAGAGCATCGATAGTGTGCCCCTGTTGCAACTGGTCGAAAAAGAAGCTGCGCGTATTGACAAAGTGGTTGAAGTTTTACTTCAGATACACGTTGCCAAAGAGCAAACTAAGAGCGGCTTTGCCGTTGATGAGCTATTAAAGGCTGCCGACGACGGCTCGTTTAATGGGCTGGATCATGTGCGCATCTGCGGCGTGATGGCTATGGCAACACTCACCGACGATATGATTCAAGTAGCTGATGAGTTTGACCTTGTGCGCCGCACGTTCTTAACCCTGAAGGACGGTTGCTTTGATGAGAGCGAAGACTTTAATGAGTTGAGCATGGGCATGAGCGACGATTGGCAGGTGGCTGTGGAACATGGTGCCACATTAGTTCGCATCGGCACGGCAATTTTTGGTGAACGAGAGTACAAAAAGTGACGATTTTTGCTCAAAAAGCGCAATATTCCGATAAAATGTCGTAATTTTGCGGTTGAGTGAGTGCAATAAGAACTTGTTATTATTGCCGAACGTGAGCAAAATATCTACTTTTGCGGTTGAGTGAGTGCAATAAGAACTTGTTATTATTGCCGAACGTGAGCAAAATATCTACTTTTGCGGTTCAGTGAACATAATAAGAACTTGTTATTATTGTCGAATGCGAGCCGAAAAATCGAATTTTGGCGACAAATTAGCGAAAATGATTCATTAAACTATTAAATTTCATATAACAATGTCAACAGAAAAGAAAAACAGTGCCATTGTCTCAATCATTGCCATGATGTTCTTGTTTGCAATGATTTCTTTCGTGACAAATATGGCTGCGCCGTTTGGCACCATTTGGAAACAGCACTACAGCTGGGCTGGTATGATGGGCAACATGATGAACTTTGCCGCCTATCTGTTTATGGGAATCCCTGCTGGTATGATGATTACCAAGATTGGTTACAAAAAGACCGCTTTGGTTGCTTTGGCTCTTGGTTTTATCGGCATCGGTGTGCAATTGCTCTCTAGCATCATGGATGTGAATGCCATGAACACCTATGTTGTCTATCTGCTGGGCGCATTCATTTGTGGTTTTTGCGTGTGCATCTTGAACACGGTGGTTAACCCCATGCTGAACTTGCTGGGTGGCGGTGGCAACCGCGGCAACCAGCTTATCCAGACTGGTGGCACGCTCAACTCATTGGCAGCCACGCTCACACCTATGTTGGCTGGTATGATGATTGGTGAGATTACCAAGGAGACCTCGCTTGCCAAGGTGCAGCCGCTGCTACTCATTGCGCTTGCCATCTTTGCTATTTCATTCATCGTTATCAGTCTCACCAAGATTCAAGAGCCTGAGACCGAGCCGCAAAATGTGATGTCGGGTGTCAAGGGCGCTTTGCGTTATCGTCACCTGGTGCTGGGCATCATCGCCATCTTCTTCTATGTGGGCATCGAGGTCGGCATCCCTGGCCAGTTGCTGTTTTATCTGGGCAATCCTGGTGGTGTGCTGGGCAACATGGCTGTTGCCGGTGCCATTGCAGCTATCTACTGGCTGTTGATGCTGGTGGGTCGCTTTGCCAGCTCATTGATTTCGGGTAAGGTGTCGCCACGCATGCAGCTGATTTGCACGTCAGCTCTTGCTATCGTGCTGTTGCTGATAGCCATCTTCATGCCTGAGGACATCAAGATGACGCTGAAGGGCGCTGAGGTGCCTGTTAAGGTGTTGTTCATCATTCTGTGCGGTATCTGCACGTCGGTGATGTGGGGCGTGATTTTCAACCTCGCCACCGAGGGCCTTGGCAAGTACACCGCTGCTGCTTCGGGTCTGTTTATGACCATGGTTGTCGGTGGTGGTGTGATGCCTCTCATCCAGAACCTGATGGCTGATGTTGTGGGCGATATTCCCAGCTACTGGCTCATCGTTGCCATGCTGGCATACCTGCTGTTCTACGCCTTGGTAGGCAGCACTCCCTCCAAAAAAGCTGAAATTGAAGATTAAACGCTAAAATGTGAGCTACCGACCGATTGGTCTTGTTAGCTAAGTCATCTTATTATTGCGGCTGTCACACTTGGGGCAGTCGCAATTTTTTGCCTATAAAATTTGTTTAATTGGCAATTTTAGTGTAATTTCGTAGTTTTAAAATAAA
>Ga0065708_1006502_pt1 | contig 59595 bp, 48 predicted proteins | sample Hoacrofraction12_2_FD_59095 | JGI IMG/M metagenome (GOLD analysis project Ga0065708, IMG submission 59095) | Hoatzin crop microbial communities from Cojedes, Venezuela, sample from fiber fraction 12 v1 | ecosystem: Host-associated > Birds > Digestive system > Esophagus > Crop | place: Venezuela... | reverse complement strand
TGGCGAGGCACCTGTCGATGCTTTCGACCTGAACGACCCCGTCAACAAGGAGTTTTGGGAGAATGCGGAGTACAACCAGAAAATCAACCATTCGATGAAGCCCGAACAGGTGGATGCGTCGCAATACAAGGGCATCTACTACGCTGGCGGTCATGGCACCATGTGGGACTTTCCACAAAACGAGGCTATCGCCCAGATTGCAGCCACCATCTATGAGAACGGCGGTGTGGTCGGCGCGGTGTGCCATGGTCCCTCGGGACTCGTCAACATCAAGCTCTCGAACGGCAAATATCTGGTTGATGGCAAAAAGGTCAACAGCTTCACCGATGCCGAGGAAAATCTGGTTGGCGGCACCAACATTCTGCCCTTCATGCTAGAGACCAAACTGCGCGAGCGCGGCGCCATCTATGAGAAATCAGACCCCTGGCAGGTGCACGTCGTGGTTGACCAACGCCTTGTCACCGGTCAAAACCCCATGTCTGCCATCAGCGTTGGCGAGGCAATGGTATATGCCCTCAAGGGCGTGAAATAAAGGCAAAAACGAAAACGCATAGCATTTGAAGTCCTAAAGACGAGAGGCAGCGCGGCTAGCAATAGCCGCCTGTCTCTTTTTCTTGCCATCCGTCTCCATCGGCTAAAACACGCAACTATTCTTGTGAAAGAGGTCTTTTAAGGATATGATATTTTTTAAGCCGTAGAAAATTCTTTTTCATACTAATAGCTCTCTAAATGACTTAAAACGCTGATTTAGATCTTATTAGATTTAATTTGTGTATCATTTCGATCTTTTATGTTAAATGAGTCTTTGGGTTATTTACAAACCAAAAAACGATCGTATTTTTGTTTTAAATATACTTAAAACAAATGGTAATTATGAAACCGTTTTTGAAATGGGCAGGTGGTAAAGGTAAACTCATACCACAGCTAGTAAATAAATTGCCGCAGGATTTTTATAAACATGAGGTGACTTACATCGAGCCTTTTATCGGAGGTGGAGCCTTGATGTTTTATCTATTGCAGCGATTTCCAAATATACGTAAAGCCATTATTAACGATATAAATCCACACCTTATAAATGCTTATAGCGTTATAAAAGAACAACCTAGTGACTTGATTGAAATTCTTGCAGAAATGCAAGCAACATACCTAGAAAAAGATGAGGAGCAGCGCAAAGAATACTATCTCTCAGCTCGTCAGATATTTAATGAAACAAAATTAAATAGAGTCGAGGATAGTGCATACCTTATTTTCCTGAATAGGACATGTTTCAATGGCTTATACAGGGAGAACTCGGCAGGTCGCTTTAATGTACCTTTTGGCAAATATAAGAATCCTCTCATTTGCGATAAGGAAACCATATTGAGCGACAGCAAGCTGCTTCAAAAGGTCATTATATTAAATGGAGACTACCAAAACACAATTAAGTATATAGATGACAATACATTTTTTTATTTTGACCCTCCTTATCGTCCTCTAAGTCAAACTTCAAGTTTCAATAGCTATTCAAGTATTGAATTTGATGACCGCGAACAAATAAGGTTAAAAGACTTTTGCGACCAAGTTGCAGCGAGAGGTTGTAAATTTATGCTTAGCAATGCCGACTGCAAAAGCAAAAATCCTAATGATGATTTCTTTGATAAACTTTATGAAAATTACACGATTCATCGTGTTCTTGCAGCCCGTGCGATTAATTCCAATCCCAGTAAACGTGGAAAATTAACCGAGTTGCTTATTTGTAATTATACACATGAGAGTTTTTTAACATACGCTGCAGAACAAGTAATTGAATATAATAAACGATAAAAAGATGGAACATACGAAACAACAATTTGCAGATTTCATGTCCCAGTTAAAAGACACCAATACCAATCTTGGTTTCTTTTGCGATTTTGAGAAAATTCAGAGAAATGTAGAAGCAGTAGAAGTTAAGCTTAATCTTTTGAATTATCTCATAGGTAAAGATGATATGCAATCCGCCGTTACAACATTATGGAACACACAAAAAGATTGTTTTGATGTTTTGAATATACTAATTGCTGTCAGAGATAGTAAAACTAAAACTGTTGACAGGAAGGAACAGATTAAACCATTGTATTCTTTTTTTGAGACTCCAGAAGGTGTTATTGAATATATACAAGATACAGGCCTAGAGAAAATTTTCAAAGAGCGAAATGTGAAAAATTTAGTTGATTACGTGTTTGGGGTTGAAGCGGGTCTTGATACAAATGCTCGTAAAAACCGTAGTGGCACCATTATGGAATCAACCGTCGCTCATTTTTTTGACACCAATCATATCAATTATGAAAAGCAGGTTAGTTCTAGTAGATATGAACAATTAAATGTGTTAGGAGAAGATACAAAGGTGTTTGATTTTTTAGTAGAAACAAAACAAAACAAATATCTCATTGAAGTTAACTTTTATAGCGGCGGTGGTTCAAAATTGAATGAAGTGGCAAGGTCGTACAAAGAATTGTCGCCTGTTATCAACCAAGTTCCAGGTTTTGAATTTGTTTGGATTACAGATGGTAAAGGTTGGCATTCAGCGAAAAACAAATTAGAAGATGCCTACTACATAATTAAAAATGTATATAACCTCACCACATTAAATCAATTTATTGAAAAGTTAAAAGGAGAATTGTGAGCAAGCTTGTTCCATATTATCGTTCAGCGAACAGTGACTTCACGTTGCTGGCGGGCGATTGCCGTGAATTGTTACGGCAGTTTGACTTCAAGTTTGACATGGTGTTTGCCGACCCACCTTATTTTTTGTCCAATGGCGGCATCAGCTATCAGGCAGGCAAAGTGGTGTGCGTTGACAAGGGCGAGTGGGACCGTGGCGTTGGTCGTGAAGCGATGGATGCGTTCAACCGCGAGTGGCTGTCGCTGTGCCATGACAAATTGAAGCCTGGCGGCAGCTTGTGGGTGAGCGGCACCATGCACAACATCTTTTCGGTGGCGAGACAATTGACCGAACTGGGCTACAAGATATTAAACGTCATCACCTGGGCAAAGACCAATCCGCCGCCCAACATCTCATGCCGCTATTTCACCTACTCGACCGAGTTCATCATCTGGGCACGGCCTCATGCCCGTGTGCCGCATACCTACAACTACCAGCTGATGCGCACCATCAATGGCGGCAAACAAATGACCGACGTGTGGCGCATGCCTGCCATCGGGCGGTGGGAGAAGTCGTGCGGCAAACACCCCACACAGAAGCCCCTACCCTTACTGGCACGCATCATCATGGCATGCACGCAAGCGGGCGGCTGGGTGCTGGACCCCTGCTGCGGCAGCAGCACCACAGGCATCGCCGCAAATCTGCTGGGACGCCGCTATCTGGGCATCGATGTTGAGCGTGAATATCTGGAACTGAGTCGCCGTCGCCGCAACGAAATTGACACGCTATCGGTAGCCGAGAGCTATCGCAACCACCTGCACGACTTGCAGGCATGCCACCACACCAGCGACCCGTTGCTGGCACATGAGCCACTGGCATCGGACGCCGACCTGCCATTCTGAAAACAGGCGCCCAATTACTCACGGCATAGTAAGTGCCCCATTTGTGACCTAAAACGCACCAATTGCCAGTAAACAAAAATCCAACCACTTGATTGTCAAGTAGTTGGATTCCATTTTGTGACCCCTACAGGATTCAAACCTGTAACCTTTTGATCCGTAGTCAAACGCTCTATTCAATTGAGCTAAGGGGCCAACGTTTCGATTTTTGCGCTGCAAAGTTAATGCTTTTTCACGACATGGCAACTATTTTGAGCCATTTTTTTTGAAAATATTTTTCGTGGTTTTCTTAGTCGCCTGTCGGTCAACGCATTGTACCATCAATTAAGCAGCCATGTTGCCAGTGCCCACACCACAAAGATGAGCAATGCTATGAGCGTTGCAGCCTTGAGTGGCTTGTAATCGACCACATACATGCCCTGCTTGGGCACATCCACCTTTGCGGGTTTCTCGTCGGCGACAGCCAGCTGTTGCTCGTCAACAGGCATGATGGGCTGCTCTTCCTCCTTATATAAATAAGCCTTCATATCGGTTCGTGAGTTGATTGTTGATTTCGTTTGTGGCGACAAAGTTAAGCATTTTAATTGACATACGCATCAAGTGCGGCACAAGAAAGGCTAGAAAAATTTAACCGCCCACCGGTCACGACCAGACAGACCTAGCGGCACACGGGGTAAAAAGAGAGGTGTCAGTCGGTGCAAACCTCTCACAAAATGGTCACAAATGATAACAAAAACAAAACTTTTTAAAACGTTTTATCAATAATTTAAAATATTTGCCCATTCATTTCAACGAAAATGTGTACCTTTGCGGCAAAATTATCAATAGTTGCATTTTATTTATTTATAAGACAAATTATTAAGTAAATGAAGACGATTTACACTTTCGGTAACGGCCAGGCAGAGGGCCGCGCCGACATGAGGGACTTGCTGGGTGGCAAGGGAGCCAACCTGGCAGAGATGAATTTGATTGGTGTCCCCGTTCCCCCAGGCTTCACCATCACCACCGAGGTATGCCGCTTGTATAACGAACAGGGTCGCAAGGCTGTTGTGGAGCTCATCAAAGATGACGTCCGCAAGAGCATTGAGCACATCGAGTCGCTGACGGGCAACAAGTTTAACGACCCCGCCAACCCGCAGCTGGTATCAGTACGCTCGGGTGCACCCGTCTCGATGCCTGGCATGATGGACACGGTGCTGAACCTGGGTATCAACGACGCCGTCGCCGAGACGCTCGCCGAGAAGACCAACAACCCACGCTTTGCATGGGACAGCTATCGTCGCTTTGTACAAATGTACGGCGACGTGGTGCTGGGTATGAAACCGAAGAACAAAACCGACATCGACCCCTTTGAGGAGATTATCGAGGATGTGAAGAAAAAGAAAGGCGTGAAATTTGACACCGAGCTCGACGTTGACGACCTCAAGGAGCTGGTGAAACGCTTCAAGGCTGCCGTCAAGGAGAACACTGGCAAGGACTTCCCCACCGACGCTTGGGATCAGCTGTGGGGCGCCATCTATGCCGTGTTTGACAGCTGGAACAACGACCGCGCCATCTTGTATCGCCGCATGAACCAGATTCCCGAGGAATATGGCACCGCTGTGAATGTGCAAGCCATGGTCTATGGCAACATGGGCAACGACAGTGCCACGGGTGTGGCATTCTCGCGCGACGCAGCCACCGGCGAAAACATCTTTAACGGCGAGTATCTGATTAACGCCCAGGGCGAGGACGTTGTGGCTGGTGTTCGCACCCCGCAACAAATCATGACCGAGGGCAGCCGCCGCTGGGCCAAGCTGCAAGGCATCAGCGAGCAAGAGCGTGCCGCAAAATATCCGTCGCTCGAGGAGTCGATGCCCGAGTGTGCCGCTCAACTCGTGGAGATTCAGCAAAAGCTCGAAGACCACTACCACGACATGCAGGACATGGAGTTCACCATCCAGAACGGCAAGCTGTGGTTGCTGCAAACCCGCAATGGCAAGCGCACCGGCGCCGCCATGGTCAAGATTGCCATGGACCTGCTGCGTGAGGGTTCAATCGACGAGAAGACCGTCATCAAGCGCATGGAGCCAGGCAAGCTGGACGAGCTGCTGCACCCCGTGTTTGACAAGGCTGCCATGAAGACTGCCACAGTCATCGCCAAGGGTCTGCCCGCCAGCCCAGGTGCCGCCACGGGACAAATCGTATTCTTTGCCGACGATGCCGAGGAGTGGGCCAAGCGCAAAAAGAAAGTCATCATGGTGCGCCTAGAGACCTCGCCCGAGGACCTGCGCGGCATGAGCGTGGCACAGGGCATCCTCACCGCTCGCGGTGGCATGACCTCGCACGCAGCCGTTGTGGCTCGCGGCATGGGCAAGTGCTGCGTGTCGGGTGCCGGCGAAATTGTTGTAGATTACAAGGCACGCACCGTGCAGATGCGTGGCAAGACCTATAAAGAGGGCGACTGGATTTCGCTCAACGGTAGCACCGGTGAGGTTTACGAGGGTCTGGTTTCGACCGTTGACGCCGACCTGAGTGGCGACTTTGCAGCCGTGATGAACCTGGCTGACAAGTACACCAAGATGCTGGTTTACACCAACGCCGACTCGCCCCGCGACGCCAAGGTGGCACGCAAGCTGGGTGCCCGTGGCATCGGCTTGTGCCGCACCGAGCACATGTTCTTTGAGGGCGACCGCATCAAGGCGATGCGCGAGATGATTATCGCCACCGATGAGCCTAGCCGCCGCACGGCACTTGCCAAGTTGCTGCCGCTGCAGCGTGGCGACTTTGAAGGCATCTTTGAGGCGATGGACGGCTATGAGGTGACCATCCGCCTGCTCGACCCGCCCTTGCACGAGTTTGTGCCCCATCAGCTCGAAACCATGCGTGAGCTTGCCGAGGAGACCGGCATCACCCTGGAGCGCGTGAAGACCATCTGCTCTAGCCTGGAGGAGTTTAACCCCATGCTGGGACACCGTGGCTGCCGCTTGGGCTGCACCTACCCCGAAATCACCGAGATGCAGGCGCGTGCCATCATCGAGGCTGCCCTCAACGTCAAGGCGCGTGGCATCGACGTTCATCCAAAAATCATGGTGCCGCTGGTGGGCGTTAAACCCGAAATCCAGATGCAAGCCGACATCATCAACCGCACCGCTAAGCAAGTGTTTAAGGAGCGCGGCAAGACCGTGGCTTACAAGGTGGGCACTATGATCGAGATTCCGCGTGCCGCTCTGGTAGCCGACCAGATTGCCGAGGTGGCTGACTTCTTCTCGTTTGGCACCAACGACCTGACGCAGATGACCTTTGGCTACTCACGCGACGACGCTCCCAAGTTCCTGGGCGCATACAAGAAGATGGGCATCCTGAAGAACGACCCGTTCGAAATCTTGGACCAGGAAGGCGTTGGCCAGCTGGTGGAGATGGGAACCCGCAAGGGTCGCCAGACCAAGCCCGACCTCAACGTGGGCATCTGCGGTGAGCATGGTGGCGAGCCCAGCAGCGTGAAGTTCTGCGCCAAGCTGAACATGAACTATGTGTCATGCTCGCCCTATCGCGTGCCCATCGCACGTCTGGCAGCCGCACAAGCCGCTGTCGAGGCTGAGTAAACCAAAGCACTCATTCCAAATATTTAACGAACATGCAGCCACCGCCTGCCTCACTTGGCATCGCGGTGGCTCGTGTTGTTTAAGCCACCGGCAGCGACTCACTGACGAGGGAGATAATACCACTCAAGCGACCACAGCCACGCCATGTGGTCAAAAAAAAATCAAGCATGTGTTGCGCCCACTTATGGGCAAAACATTTAACTTTGCAAACCAGATGTTTAACTTAATGTGACGAGAATATAGCTATGTTACGATTTTTCTTAGTTGCGCTGGTGGTGATAGCAGCCATGCAGGGCTATGTGATGTGGCACGTGTGGCGGTTGCTGCCGCTTGCCGCGCCGCTCAAGGTGGTGGTCATGCTCATCATGCTCGTTGCCCTGGGCTGCCTGATAGGGCAATTTGCCAGCGACGGGTTGCCCCTGCCTGCCGCGACTGCGGTTTATGAGATTGGCAACTCGTGGCTCATCATCGCGTTTTATCTGCTGATGATTTTTGTGGTGCTCGACTTGTGCCGCCTGTTCCACCTGATACCTGCTAGCTGGCTGCACGGCAATGCCGTCACCACCCTGGTCATCACAGCCCTGATGCTCGTCACCTTCGTCGGCGGCAACCTGCACTATCGGCACAAGGTGCGGCAAGCCATGACCTTTAGCGTCAGCCAGCCGCTGGACAAGCCCCTGCGCATCGTGTTCGTCAGCGACCTGCACGCTGGCTTCCATAACCCAAGCAGCGAGATAGGCCGCTGGGTAGATTTGATTAACGCTGAGCAGCCCGACCTGATACTCATTGGCGGCGACCTCATCGACGGCAACGTGCGCCCGCTATTGGCACAGGGCACCGCCGACGAGCTGCGACGCCTTGCTGCCCCTGCCTACGCTTGCCCTGGCAACCACGACTATATGGCAGGCATCGACAAGGCCACACAATTTTGCCAGCAGGCGGGCATACACCTGCTGCGCGACCAAGTGGCGACAGTGGATGGTGGCGTGACCATCATCGGGCGTGACGACCGCAGCAACCCGCAGCGCATGCCCCTGGCGCAGCTTATGGCTGGCACCGACCCCGCCACTTGCCGCATCGTGCTCGACCACCAGCCCTACAACCTGGAGCAAGCCGAGCAGTGCGGGGCAAACCTGCAACTGAGCGGGCACACCCACCACGGGCAGGTGTGGCCCCTCAACTGGGTGACCCAAGCCCTCTATGAGTGTGACTACGGCGCCCACAAGCGCGGCAACACCGACTACTACATCAGCTCGGGCATCGGCATCTGGGGCGGCAAATTCCGCATCGGCACCTCGTCAGAGTATGCGGTGATTGAGCTCAAGGGGAGATAATGGGCTTAGGGCTTAAGGCTTAGGGCTTAGGGTTTTAGGGATAAGGCTTAAGGCTTAGGGCTTAGGGCTTAGGGCTTAGGGCTTAAGGGATAAGGCTTTAGGAATAAGGTTAGGGGATAAGGTTAAGAAATAATAGGGCTGGCTTAAGCCTTAAGCCTAAAGCCTAAAGTCCCTATCGCTTGCCTTTGCGCGATTGGCGTTTTTGCAACGCCTTGCGCAACTTGGCTGCGCGTGCTGCCTCAGCATCAGCCAAATCGTCAAGCCCCACTTTTTCATAAATTTGTTGCAGCGCGTCATGCGGCTCAGGGCGGGTTTTGTCGGCTCGGGCGGCACGTTTGTAGCTCTTGATTGCCGCTGGCAAGTCGCGCTGCTGCTCCTGCAAGCGTGCGAGAGTCAGGTGGGCATCATAGTGGTCGGGACTGGCTTTCAGGGCTTGCGCCAGCAGTGCCGTCGCCCTGTCGGGCAGGTCCAGAGCCATCATCAGCTTAGCTTTGCCTGTCATCGCCTCCACGCAATCAGGGGCTATGCGCAAAGCCTTGTCATAGTTGGCCAGGGCAGCCTTGATGCTGATGTCATCGAGCCGCCAGCCGTGCGCCATGGGTTCCTCGCCTGCCAGCTCACCGCCCATGTTAAGTGCCTGGTCGCCCATCGCGGCATACTCGAGTGCCAGCTCGTGCAGCAGGCGGTTTTGGCTGTCAACCACCTGCTCCAGCTTGCCGATAGCCGCCTGCTGACGGGTGATTTTGCTCAGCTTCATTGCAATCAGCCGCTGCACCGCCGCATCGTGCAGCACGTCCTCGATTTGCGCCGCCTGCGCAAACTGCTGCACACTGTGGGCAAAGTCGCCTGCGTCGAATGCCCGTGCCGCCTGCCCGTAGAGCACCGCCGCCCGCTCGTGCTGCAATGCCTCGCTGATGGCATGCTGGTTGTTGAACTGCCGGCTAAAAGCCACCACCGCAGGGTTCACGATGATATCGCGCTCGCTCAGCGGCTTGAGCAGTGTGATGCCCTCGAGCGACGTGCAGCGCGACAGTGCCACATAGGTCTGCCCGCCGGTGAACGCACCGCCTGCAAAGTCCAGCACCAGGTGGTTAAACGTGAGCCCCTGGCTCTTGTGCACAGTGAGTGCCCACGCTGGTTTGATGGGATATTGCGAGAACGACCCCAGCACGGTCTCCTCTACCTTCTTCTCCTTCTCGTTATAGGTGTATTGCACATTTTCCCACTGCTCCACCTCCACGTCCCACGTGCTGCCGTCCTCTAGCGTCACCTGCACCGCGTCGTCGTCGAGCCTGCCCACCTTGCCTATGGTGCCGTTGCACCAGCGGCCCTCCTTGTCGTTGCGGATAAAGATGACCTGCGCACCCTGCTTCAGCACCAGCTGCTGCGACGTGGGCAAGCAGTTGTCGGGGAAATCACCCTCAATCAGCCCCTCATACACACGCTCGGGAGTCTTCAACGCCCGCAGGTGCTCGTCGTTGATGGCATCCACCGTGTCGCGCCGCGTGGCTAGCGTCACCACATAGTTATCGCCATCGTCGTGATAGTCGGGGTCGTAGCGGCTGTTCAGCCGCGCCATATCGGCAGGTGTGGCATGCCCCTCGCGCACACGGTCGAGCAACGCCGTGAACTCGCCCTCGGTCTGGCGGTAAACCTTGCGCAGCTCGATGGCGACCATCTGCGTCTGGCTAAATGCCATGGCGTTAAAAAAGAACATGCCCTGCTTGTAATAGCGGCTCAAAATGTCGCGCATGTCGCGCGTCACCACCGGCTCGAGCTGAAACACGTCGCCCACCAGCAGCAGCTGCTTGCCGCCAAAGGGCTCGCGCATGTTGCCCGAGAACACCCGCAGCACACGGTCCACAAAGTCGATGATGTCGGCACGCACCATCGACACCTCGTCGATAATCACCAGCTCCAGGTCGGCGATGAGCTTCACCTTCTCTCGCGGATAGCGCAACAGCTTGCGCAGCCGCGACGGGTTGGCGAGGTCGGGGTCATCGGGCAGCAGCGGCTTGAAGGGAATCTTGAAAAACGAGTGCAGCGTCTGCCCACCCACATTCACCGCCGCTATGCCAGTGGGAGCCAGCACCACATGGCGCTTGCTGGTGTGGGCGCAGATGTGCCGCAAGAACGTGCTTTTGCCCGTCCCTGCCCTGCCTGTCAAGAACACCGAGCGGTGCGTCTGCTCCAGCAGCCGCCACGCACACTGCATCTGCTCGTTGTCCAGGTCGATGTGTTGTCCCTCACCTGCTTGCATCATGCGGCAAAGTTACGCATTTCGCGCCAATGCACCCATAGCGGCAAAGTGCCGCACACTGTTAAAAAAGCTTAACAGCAATGTCCTATGCCGCTTTTTGGGACACCCCACCCCTAGCTTTGCACCCATCAACCGAGAGTTCACAGCACGTTAATACTCAAAACCAACGAAATATAACATGAAAATGGAAACCACTGCTGACAAATTGTTTTTTATGGAGTGCCACCTGGCAGGGCGCATGTACTATGATGCCACCGAGGCGTGGCACCTGCTGCACGTGGGCACCTGCCTGCAACTAGTGCGCGACCGCGACAACGCCTACGACCACGATGCCGTAGCCGTGATGCTGCCCGCGCCACCCGATGGCGATGGCCAACCAGCGCGGACTTACAAACTGGGATATCTGCCCTCAGCGAAAAATAGTGTGATTGCACAATTCATGGACATGGGCTGGAGCGACGCCTTTGAATGCCGCATCAGCCAAATCAAGCCCGACGAGCACTATGAGCAGCAGGTGCGGCTCACCATCCGCATCTGCCGCCGCCCGCCGTCACAGGCTTAAGGGGCTATTGGGCTTAAGGCTTAGGGGATAAGGCTTAGGGGATAAGGCTTAGGGCTTAGGGCTTAAGCCTTATCCCTTAAGCCTTTTAAAGCCTGCCCGTGGCAACCAGATAGGCAGTGCGGGCATTCAGATAGGCAATCACCGCATCGGTGTGGGCATCGTGGCTCTGCCGCAACTGCGTCTGCGCATCCAGCAGGTCGCTCATCGTGCTGATGCCCGCGGTGTAATAATCGTGGTTAAGCCGCAGATTCTCCTCTGCCTGCTCGATGCTCTGGCGGGCGATGGCGAGCTGACGATAAGCACTCTCCAAATCATCGTAGGCACTTTGCATCTGCAATAGCATCAGCTGGCGATTGTCATCACGCTCCTCCACAGCACGACGCTCAGCCAACTGTTGTCGCTTCACACCACGGTTGCTCCACCAGTCACTGATGGGGATGCTCACGGTAGCCATTCCCGCCAGATTGACGTTGCCCACATGCGACAGATTCTGATAGTAAGCAACCGCACCCACAGCCACACTGGGCAGCAGTTCACCACGCTTCATGCGGGTTTGCAGCTGCTGAGCCTCTACATTTTTATCCAGCAATTGTGACTCCACACGACCATCAAGTGCCGTGTCGTGATTGACTCGATAATCAGCAGGAGCAGGCAACGACGAGGGCAACGTGCGGTCGATGTCGATGCTCGTGCCATCAAGCCCGATGTATTGTGCCAGCAGCAGTTGGCTCAGGGCAATGCCGTTCTCCAATTTGATGCGGTTGGCAGCAAGTTCGTTTTGCTTGAGTTCCACCTTCAACACATCGTTTTTATAACCCACACCTGCATCCACGGCATTGGTGGCATCACGATGGATGCTCTCTAGCTGCTTGGTTGCCGTATCGATGGTCTTAACCTTTTCGTAAAGCGAAAGCAGCTGGTTATAATAAATCTCTACCGTCTGACGAATCTGGTCCTCGCTCTGTTGCTGCATCATGCGCTTGACCTCAGTCTGCAATCGGGCAAGCTTGTTGCCTGTGACGATGCGACCGCCTGTATAAATGGGCTGCAATGCCATCACGCTTGCCATAAAGCCGTGTTGCATGAAACCAAACGTGTAAGACGTGGGTATGCTCGACAAGAACGTGGGGTCGATGCCCAGCTCGGCGAGACGTGGTGCAACCTCTTGAATTTGTGTACTCAAGTTTTGCTGCTGTTCGTTGCTCAGGCCCACTTTTTCCTGCACCAGGTCGTCAGCGGCATGAAAATAAGTCGCATTGGCACTCACATTGGGATAGTACTTGCTGCGGGCTTCCTGCTCTTGCATCTGCGCATCATTGATGTCAATTTGCGCAGTGCGCATCTTGATATTGTTTTGCAACGCTAAGGCGGTACACTGCTCTAACGTGTACACCTGTTGCGCCGATGCCACAGCGGCAAACATCAATAAAGCTATCGAAATCGAAAATACTCGTTTCATCACAATTATATCTTTTTAATATTATTCATCACACAATTTAGTTTTTGGCATGCCTCTGCTTGTGCTTAAGTGCCAAGCTCTGGGAGCGTTCTTTCTCGTTTTTGAGTATGCGGTGCTTATCTTCAAGGCGGAAAATCATCCAGTAGCCAATAGGTATCATGGTGATGATGAACAGCATGGCAACCATGGTGCCGAAGCACACCACCACGCCCATGGGTCCCCACATGGGACTATTGGCAATCACCATGGGTATCACACCCATCGACGCAGCAGCACTAGTGAGGAAGATGGGGCGCATGCGGCGCTGGGCAGCATGCAACGCGGCATGCTTGGCGCTCAAGCGATGCTTCACGCGCAACTCCTCGGCATAATCGACCATGATGATGCCATTGCGCACGATGATGCCCATCAGTGAAATGATGCCCAAGATGCCCGTCAACGATGCCGGCTGGTTCATGATGAGCAAGCCCAAAGCCGCTCCTAGCAATGAAAACGACAGTGACACCATGATGAGCATGGTCAACCGCAAGTCGCGCAAGTGGAACAATAAGATGAGCAAAATGATGCCGATGGCAATCGCCAAGCCGCTATAAATCTGCGGACCGGCAGTGTTGTCCTCCAAGCGCTGACCGCCAACCGTCATGGTGATGCCTTGCTGAGCCAGACTCTGCTGCAAGGGTTGCAAACGGGCAATCGCTCCATCGGTTGCCACATTGAGGTTCACACCAGGCTGCACGTCGGCATACACCGACATGGTGCGCACACCGTTGAAACGGACAATCTGGCCATAATGCCAATCGGGGTTAACATCTGCCACCTGACGTAGCGGCACGCTCACACCAGGCATCACACCGCTCACGGTGGCATTCTCAACATCGCCCGCCGTCTGCAATTGCGCATGACTGTCCTTAAGCACAACAGGCACGGCACGGTCGCCCTCCCACAAGGTGGTTAGTGGCAGCCCCGAGCCAAAACGTGTTGCCAGATTCATCGACAACAACGTCTTGCTAATGCCCAGACGTGTCGCCTCGTCGCTGTTGAGGGCAACGCTGATGCCGTCTTGTGTGCCGTCAAATGTGCTGCGCACCAGCAGCAGATTATCGTCTTGCCGCAACAGTTGCATGGCGGTGTCAACAGCTTGATAGAGAGCCGCCAGATTATCGCCACTGAAGCGCATCTCCACTGGCGAGGTGGCTGCATTGTAGTCTAGCTGCTTGATGCGAACCAGTGCATCGGCAAAATAATTGGTATAGCGGTCGGTGCACTCTTTGATGAGTTGTTCGGTAGCCTCATTGCCGCTCGTGTTCACGATGAACTGGGCAAAGTTGGTACCACCGACTTGTGGCGCATAACTAGCCTGAAAACGCGGAGACCCACTGCCATAGAAGGTGGTGATATTAGCCACTCGCTCGTCTTGCGACATCATGCTGCGCAAGCTGTCAGCCACCTGGGCAGTACGCTCGATGGCAGTGCCAGTGGGCATATAAATCTCTACCGCAAACTGGTTGCGCTCGGCACGCGGCATGAGCTGCTGCGGCACCTTGGTGAATAACAGCGCACCAATAGCAATGCCCACAGCACCTAGCGTCAAGACAATGAACGGATGGGCAAAGCATGCCGTGATGAGGCGGTCGTAAGCACCCTGAACGATGTCGAGGAATGTGCGGCGACGTTTCTTGCCGTCAGCAGGCGGCGTGTTCAGCCCCTTGCGGATAAAGGCATATTGCATCCAGGGCACTACCAGCACAGCCACCAGCAGCGACACGCCCAGCACGATGCTGATGCCCAGCGGAAACCAAACGATAAAGTCCTTGAACGTGCCTTTGAGAGTAAACAGCAGCGGGAAAAAGGTAATCGATATGGCAAGTGTAGCACTAAAAATCGACGAGAAAAATTCCTTTGCAGCTGCCGATGCAGCATGCCAGCGGCTCATGCCCTCGCCTATCTTTTCCAAATAGCAGTCGATGATGACGATGCTGTTATCAACAATCATGCCCAGCGACACAATCAGCGCAGCCAAGGTCACCGTGTTCAATTCAATGCCCAGAGCATAGAAGATGCCTAGCGAGATAAAGATGGTGATAGGGATGGTGCATGCCGCCACACTAGCCACGCGAATGGGCAATAGCAGCATGATGACAATGATGACAGCAATGATGCTGATAAGCAATTCCTTCAAGAAGTCCACTACCGACGAGTGTACCACTTGGCTCTGGTCGGTGATGGGATAGAGGGTCACATCTTGTGGCAACGTCTGCTGAAAATCAGCAATCACCGCTTTGACCTTGTCGCCAAAGTCAACAATATTGTTACCCTCAGCCATCTCGATGGACAGCACGATGCACTTGTGACCGTTGTTTTTGACGTAACTGTCGCTTGACGGATACTCACGCACAATGGTAGCAATATCGCTCAGCCGCACCACATTGCCCAACGGGTCGCTATACACAATCTGCTGACCCACTTCCCACTCGGTCGAGAGAGTGGACTGCAAGTGCAGCGGGCGCACGGTGTTGGTGTCATCAACCGACCCGCTGATGATGGTCATGCCCTGACCGCTCAGTGTCGATAGCAAGGTGGCAGCATTGATGCCATAGTCCGACAAACGGTCACGATCCACATACACGCTGATTTGTTCTTGTTGCTCACCAGTGACACGCAGGTTGCCCAACTCGGGAATGGTACGCAAGCGGTCCTGCAACGTGGTCATGTAATCATGCAGTTCGCGATAGGTCTTCTGGTCGCTCTCCATGGTGATGAGCATCGCCGAGGCATCGCCAAAGTCATCGTTAGCAATCAGTGCCAGCACGCCCGACGGCAACGACGACTTGAACTGCTGCAACCGCAGCTTAAATTTACTCCAAAACTCGTCTTTGTCAGTCACGTTATCGTTAAGCTCGACAAACACGTAGCAAATGCCGTCGCGCGTCCACGAATAGGTCTTCTCCTTCTTAATCTCCTTGAAACTCCACAAAAAGGTTTCAAGTGGCTTAGTTAACTGTGCTTCCACCTCTTCGACAGTAGCACCAGGATAGACACCAGCCACCACACCCTGCCGCACGGTGAACGACGGGAACTCGTTTTTGGGCATCACCGCCAGTGAGTAGATGCCAAAAGCAATCAGCACTGCTAGCAACAAGAACATGATGCCCTTGTAGTGCATGGTGCCCTCAATGATGTTTTGCTTGCTTTTAGCCATAATGTTACTCTTCACTAATTACAGTGCCCTCGCTCACCTTGTTTTGACCGCTAATGATCAGGTGGTCACCCTGACCTAAGCCGCCCGAGATAATAACACCAGCATCGGTGACGCCACCAGTCTGCACCATGCGGCGCACCGCTTTACCACCCACTGCGAGCCACACAAAGCGACTGTTGCCGTCGGTGAGCACAGCCTCCTGAGGCACCACGATGCCACGCTGCGATGAGCCAGCAGCGGCTTGCACGCTGCACACCATGCCAGGCAGCAACGCTTGTCCAGGATTGGCGAGCGTGAGGGTGACATCGTAGGTGTGGCTCAAGGCATTGGCTTGAACTCCCTTCTTGGTCACCTTGCCGCGGAACTGTCTATTGCCCAAAGCTGCCACAGTGAAGGCAAAGGTCTGCCCTACCTTGATGTTGCCAATCTCCTTCTCTGGCACTGGCACATTCACCTCTACTTGGGCTAGTTTGACCAATTTAAAGCACATCACGCCAGGCATGACATTGTTGCCCACATCCACATGACGCTCAGAAACATAACCGGCAAACGGCGCACGCAGCACACAGTCACCCACATTTTTCTTAGCCATCTGCTCGGCAGTGCGAGCCTCGGCAAGGGCGGTCTGGGCTTCCACATATTTAATTTCGGGCAAACTACCTTTTTTATATAACTCATCCATACGCTTAAAGGCATCTTCAGCCTGACGCAAGGTAGATAATGCCATATTATAGGCATTGTTCATTTGGGTGGCATCTAGCGTAGCAAGCACCTGACCCTTAGCGACGTATTGCCCCACTTGGGCATTCACCGCCTTGACGGTGCCCATGGCAGCAAAGCTCACCGATGAGCCATAGGATTCTTGCACTGTGCCAACGTAGGTGTGCGACACTTGTTCTTGCCCCATCTGCACAGCCACAGTCTTCACATTCACAGGCTTGACCGTTGCTTGCGTTTTCTGCTCGTTTTGGCATGATGATAGCACCAGTATCACCATAGCCATCAACATTAATGTTTTGTTTGTTTTCATTTTTTTATTTGTGATTGAGTTAATTTTTGATTTTGGGCGCAAAATTACTGCCATAATTCTGTGCTGTCAATTTCTATTTTCACGTTTGGATGTCCTATTTGGTATATAGGCGTAAAAAAAAGGGCATTTTTATGTCCTGTCTTGTGTATTTTACAGTACTTTTGTGACATTCAAACCAACAAAAAAATGATATGGACAATTATCTCAAGCTTCCGTTTGACTGCCTCTACGTTGACGACATCACGGTGTTTGTTAACGACAAGGGGCATGTAATGTCGTTCGACGGCGCACTGGCATTTTGCTTTTGCACCAGCGGCAGCTTACGCATCACCACGGGTGAGAAAGAGTTTGTCATCAGCAGGAGTGAAACATTTTTCTTATTGCCCACGCTGTCGTTCACTGTGCTTGAAGTGTCGGACGACTTTGCGTGCTATGTGTTGCGGGCAGACTATGATTATTATTTTCAAATCATGGATGGCATATTGGATGTGCGGACACAGATTCAAATGTCGCAACACCCCTATGTGGCACTCACCGAGCAACAGTTCAACACCTTGCTGCCCCTGCTCAAGACCCTACATGGGCGCATCGAGCTGGCAAGCCGCAACACGCTGCCCGCCCGTGAACACGCACTGACGCGCAAACTCATCATCTCGATGGTGAACACCATAGCCTATGAGCTGCTGCACATCTACATGGACCACATGCTAGACCAAGTGGGGACTGTGGAATTGTCGAGAAAAGAACAAATCACACAAGATTTCATCATATTGGTATTTCAAAATTATGACCAGGAGCGAGAAATCGCCTATTATGCCGACAAGCTATGCCTCACGCCTCACTACCTGTCGAGTGTCATCAAGCAGACCACGGGTGCCAATGCCAGTGAGCTGATACGCGAGCGCGTGGTTAGCGAAGCCAAGCGGTTGCTCGCCGGCACGTCACTGAGTGCCAAAGAGATTGCTGCGCGGTTAAATTTTGCGAACCAGTCGTTTTTTGGCCGTTGGTTTAAGCGCTATGCGGGTGTGTCGCCGCAGCGTTACCGCAGCGGGTTGGTCAGTGGCAGTGGGGCGGCTGGTGCTGGGGCGGCAGAGGGGTGAGCGGCAGGGAAACCCATATTTTTTTCTGCAAAATGTTAGGCAATTTGGCCAAAATGGCTTACCTTTGTGGCTGGTGACGCTGCCCAGGGGCGCGGCATCGAGCTAAGTGACCCATTTTTAAAGCAAGCTAAACGTTATGATTATCATTGGAATTGCAGGAGGCACGGGTTCGGGCAAGACGACCGTTGTGCGCAAAATCATGGAGCGCCTGCCCGAGGGCGAGGTAGGTGTGATTTCGCAAGACAGCTATTACAAGGACTCAAGCCACGTTCCGCCCGAGGAGCGTCAGAACATCAACTTTGACGAGCCGGCGGCATTTGACTGGAACCTGCTGCTCGACCACCTGAAGGCGCTGAAGCGTGGCGAGGCAATAGAGATGCCCACCTATAGCTACATCACCTGCTCACGGCTGGCAGAGACGGTGCACATGGAGCCGCACGACGTGGTGTTGATAGAGGGCATCATGGCACTGAGCGACCCGCGTCTGCGCAAGATGATGGACATCAAGGTGTTTGTTGACGCCGACGGCGACGACCGGCTGATACGCGTCATCACGCGCGACAGTCTGGAGCGTGGCCGCACGCCCGAGGCGGTGATTGAGCGCTACCAGCGTGTGCTCAAGCCCATGCACCAGCTGCACATCGAGCCGACCAAGAAGTTTGCCAACATCATCATCCCCGAGGGCGGCAACAACGAGGTGGCCATCAACCTGATTACCGACTACATCAAGAGTCGGCTAGGCACTAGCAAGCGATGAAGTGGATTCCCTGGCAGCATAACGGCAAGGGCGACACAACGACCACTAGCGGCGAGGGCACCACGGCAGCTACGGTGGGCAAGAACCCGCGCGACAAGGCTGTGGCGGCACAGCTCAACGCCAGTGGCGAGGCGGGAACGCTGGTGCTGAGCACCGAGGGTCTGGTGAAGAAGTATCGCCAGCGCACGGTGGTGAACCACGTGAGCATCAACCTGCGGCAAGGCGAGATAGTGGGACTGCTGGGACCCAACGGCGCGGGCAAGACCACCACTTTCTACATGGCGACGGGGCTCATCTCGCCCAACGAGGGGCGAGTGCTGCTCAACGACGTGGACATCACCAAACTGCCCGTCTATAAGCGGGCGCAGCTGGGCATAGGCTACCTGCCGCAAGAGGCATCGGTGTTTCGCACGCTGAGCGTGGAAAACAACATACGCACCATCCTGGAGATGACCGACACCACCCCCCAGCAGCAGCACGAGCGCCTGGAGCAGCTCATCAGCGAGCTGCACTTGCAAAAGGTGCGCAAAAACCTGGGCAACCGCCTGAGCGGTGGCGAGCGTCGGCGCACCGAGATAGCCCGCTGCCTTGCCATCAACCCGCGCTTTATCATGCTCGACGAGCCATTTGCCGGCGTTGACCCCATCGCTGTGGAGGACATCCAGAGCATCGTCTATAGCCTGAAGAGTAAAAACATAGGCATCTTGATTACCGACCACAACGCGCCCGAGACACTGAGCATCACCGACCGCGCCTATCTGCTGTTTGAGGGCAAAATCTTGTTCCAGGGCACCAGCGAGCAGCTGGCAGACAACCCCACGGTGCGCGACAAATACTTGGGTCACAACTTCGTGTTCCGCCGCAAGCACTTTGACTAACAGGCGGGTAAGAGCAAAACCATCGTTTTTTAAAAAGCCCCCGACTCCCCTGCCGAGGTACGCTAGCATCCCCAAAAGTGGTGACATCCGCGGGGCTAAATCGCCATAAATGGGGATAGGCTATGCCGCCTGCCCATACTAACTTTGCAGGTTCAACAACGAACAAAAACAGCAAGCGACACATCTAGTAAGGACACAATGGCAGCAAACGACAAGGACACGATGAGCCACAATGGCGGCGGCAAGCGGCTGCTCGACAGAGAGCCCGTGGGGGCGACGGTGCGCGTGGTGCGTGTGGAGGGCGACGGCGCATTTCGCCAACGCCTGATGGAGATGGGCTTTGTGCGCGGGGCACTGGTGACGGTGGTCAAGAACGCGCCCCTGCTCGACCCCGTGGAATATATGATTATGGGGTCGCACATCTCGCTGCGGCACAGCGAAGCAGCGCAGGTGCAGGTCGAAGCCGCCGACGAGGCAACCGATGCCGATGCCGGCGAGACCGCCTATCACGGCACGACAAGCACCGTGGTTGACGGCGTGGACCCCATGGCAGACAACGTGCTGCGCGTGGCACTGGTGGGAAACCCCAACTGCGGCAAGACGTCGCTGTTTAACCAAGTGACAGGAGCCAAGGAGAAGGTGGGCAACTATGGCGGCGTGACCGTTGACAGCAAGGAGGGCTGGTTTAGCATCGGCGGGCGCAAAGTTCAGCTGGTGGACCTGCCTGGCACCTACTCGCTGACCGAGTTCTCGCCCGAGGAGATGTATGTGCGCACCTACATCCGCGACCATCACCCTGACGCGATACTCAACATCGTTGATGCCGGCAATCTGGAGCGCAACTTGTACCTGACCACGCAGCTGATGGACATGAACATACCCATGGTGATTGCCCTGAACATGTGGGACGAGCTGGAGAAGAGCGGCGACAAGCTGGACCTGGAGGCACTGCAACGCCTGCTGGGCATGCGGGTGATGCCCATGACCGCCTATAACGGACATGGCGTGAAAGAGGCACTGGCGGCGACCATGCAAGCCATCGACGACAGCGAGCAGCAGACCGAGCACCGCAACGTGAACTATGGCATCACTGTTGAGGACGGGCTGAAACGGCTAGAGGCACTGTGCCCCACACTGAACCGCTACACCCTGCTCAAGATAGTGGAAAACGACCAGCATGCTATGGCTCTGCTCGACGGCAACAGCGAGGCGCAGGCGGTGAAAGACGAGGCGCAACGGCTGCGCGCCAGCATCGAGCGCGAATATAACTGCGACATCGTGCAAGCCATCACCGACCTGAAGTATGGCTTTGTGCGCGGTGCCCTTGCCGAGGTTTACACGCCCAACCCCCAGCGCACAAGCAACGAGACCAAACCAGGCTATTCACTGGACCGCATCCTCACCAACCGCTGGCTGGCACTGCCCATCTTGCTAGTGCTGATGTGGCTGATGTTTGAGGCAACCTTCACACTGGGAGCTTACCCGCAAGAGTGGATAGAGAGCGGCATGTCGTGGCTGGGCGAGTGGATAGGCAACGCCATGCCCGACGGTATCCTCAAGGACCTGCTGGTTGACGGCATCATAGGCGGCGTGGGCGGCGTACTGGTGTTCTTGCCACAAATCTTGATACTGTTCTTCTTTATCTCGCTGCTGGAGGACAGCGGCTACATGGCACGAGCGGCGTTTATCGTGGATCGCATCATGCACCGCGTGGGACTGCACGGCAAGTCGTTTATCCCCTATCTGATAGGCTTTGGCTGCGGTGTGCCCGCCATCATGGCAACCCGCACGCTAGAGAACCGGCGCGACCGCATCGTCACTATCCTGACCATTCCGTTCATGTCGTGCTCGGCACGACTGCCAGCCTATGTGCTGCTGGTGTCGGCATTCTTCACGGCACACCAGGGTCTGGTGCTGATGAGCATCTACCTGGTGGGCATCGCCGTGGCAGCCCTCACCGCCATCGCACTAAGCAAGACGTTGCTCAAGCACGACAAGACGCAGTTTGTGATGGAGTTGCCGCCCTATCGCAAGCCCACAGCCCGCAACGCCACATTGCACATGTGGAGCAAAGGCAAACAATATCTGCAAAAGATGGCGACCATCATCCTGGCAGCCTCGATTATCGTGTGGGCGTTAGGCTATTTTCCCCGTCACGACGGGCAGACGGCACAAGAACAAATCGAGAACTCATACATGGGGCGCATGGGCAAAGCCGTTGAGCCGCTGGTAGCCCCGCTAGGCTTTAACTGGCAGATGGGCGTGAGCGTGCTCACGGGCGCCGCCGCCAAGGAAATCGTGGTCTCGACCATGGGCGTGCTTTACACCGGCGAGGCAGATGCCGACGAAGAGTCGGCTTCGCTCAAGCAAAAGTTGCAGACTGCCACCGACAGCGAGGGCAATCACGTGTTCAACCCTGTGGTGGCCTACTCGTTCATGCTGTTCATCTTGCTTTATTTCCCCTGCATTGCCGCCCTTGCCGCCATCAAGCGCGAGGCAGGCACACGATGGGTGGTGTTTGAAATCATCTACACCACCGCTGTGGCTTGGATAGTCTCATTCCTGTTTTATCAGATAGCCAGCCTAATCACCTCTTAACCAGCTATTTTTTCGTCATGACAACATCAGCATTAATACAAACGATTGTTGTGCTTGCCATCGTTGCAGTGGCACTGGTCTATGTGCTGCGCCGCATCGTGCGCAACGGCAAGGGCAAAGACTGTGGCTGCGGTTGTGGAGAGCACTGCAAAAACAAAAAGGTCAAAGAGCTATAAGCCCACTGCCATTGCCAGTCACCGGACCACCACGCCACAATTGGAGACGCGAAAGCGCAGGCAAGAAATTGCCGTTGTGCCGCTTAGCAACGCCAATGCCATAAGCGTGAGGATGTGACCAAACGCAGCCCATTTGGCGCAGGCGAAACCGAAAAACTGCTAAAATTAATGGCTAATCAAAAATAAAGCAGTAAATTTGCAGTTTAATAAAAGAATTTTCAAGACATAACGTTGAACGATGAAATATGCTTTGGTGACAGGAGGCTCACGCGGTATAGGAAAGGCAGTCGCTCAAGAATTGGCGCGACAAGGCTTACCCGTAGTTCTCAACTATCACAGCAACCACACGGCGGCACAAGATGTGCAACGTGAGATTGAATCGGCGGGCGGCACATGCGAGCTGCTGCCATTTGACGTGGCGATGCCCGAGCAAGTCGAAAAAGCCGTGGAGCAATGGCAAACGTCGCACCCCGACGATTACATCGGCGTGCTGGTCAACAACGCGGGCATACGCAAGGACAACCTGCTCATCTTTATGCAAGACGAGGACTGGAGCCAGGTGATGGACACCACCGTCAATGGTTTTTTCTACCTCACCCGCCGTTTGCTCAAAGACATGCTGACCCACCGCGACGGGCGCATCATCAACGTGGCTTCGTTGAGCGGCCTCAAGGGTCTGCCTGGGCAAGTGAACTATTCGGCAGCCAAGGCAGCCGTTATCGGGGCAACTAAGGCGTTGGCACAAGAGGTAGCGCAGCGCAAAGTGACAGTGAACGCCGTCGCTCCAGGTTTTATCGCGACCGACATGACTGCCGACCTCGACGAGAAAGAGCTGAAGACGCTCATCCCCATGCGACGCTTCGGTACACCGCAAGAGGTTGCAGCCCTGGTGGGATTTCTTGCCAGCGATTCGGCTAGCTATATCACAGGGCAGGTGATTTCAATCAACGGCGGCCTATACACTTAAAACGACTGCAATCAATGGCTAACAGAAGAGTAGTTATCACTGGGGCAGGCATCTGGTCCTGCCTAGGAAACAATAAAAACGAGGTTGCCCAGGCTTTGCGTGAGGGACGTTCGGGCATTGGCATCGACCCTGACCGCATCACCTATGGCTACCAGTCACCATTAACGGGTATTGTTGCCCAGCCACAGCTCAAGGGATTGCTGGGAAGGCGGTTGCGCATTGGCATGTCACAAGAGGCAGAGTATGCCTATATGGCTGCTGCCGAGGCATTTGCCCAAGCCGGCATCGATGACGCATTTCTGCAACAAAACGAGGTGGGCGTCATCTTTGGCAACGACTCGTCGGCAAAGCCCGTGATTGAGGCTGCCGACATCATGAGCGAGAAGCACGATTCTGCCCTGCTAGGTTCTGGGTTAATATTCCAGTCGATGAACTCGACCGTGAACATGAACTTAAGTGCCATCTACCATTTGCGTGGGGTAAACTTCTCCGTTAGTGCTGCCTGCGCCAGTGGCTCACACGCCATCGGACTGGGGCAGATGCTCATCAAGCAAGGGCTGCAAGACCGCATTTTGTGCGGCGGAGCCCAAGAGGTAAACTATTACTCCATGGCTACGTTTGACGCATTAGGCACATTTAGCAAACGCATCAACCAGCCCGACAAAGCCTCACGCCCATTCGACCGTGACCGCGACGGCTTGGTGCCCAGTGGTGGTGCGGCTGCGGTGATGCTTGAAGACTATGAGAGTGCGGTAAAACGCGGTGCACCCATTCTGGCTGAGGTGTGCGGCTATGGCTTCTCATCAAACGGCAATGGCATCTCACAACCCAGCGACGAGGGGTCGGTTATCGCCATGCAACGTGCGCTAGACGCTGCGGGCATGACCGTTAACGACATTGATTACATCAATGCTCATGCCACCAGCACGCCACAGGGCGACATGTTCGAAGCCATGGCACTCGACAGGCTGTTCCATGGCACCCACGCCCTCATCAGCAGCACCAAATCGATGACTGGGCACGAGTGCTGGATGGCAGGAGCGAGCGAAGTGGTTTATTCCCTGCTGATGATGCGAGACAACTTTGTTGCCCCTAACATTAATCTTGAGAATCGGGACCAATATAGCGAGCCATTAAACTTGGCGACAACTGCCATCGACACCCAGGTGGACACCGTGTTGTCCAATTCGTTCGGCTTTGGCGGCACCAACAGTGCCTTGGTTCTTAAAAAATTGAAGTAAACATTCTATTAACAATAGCATCAACTTAATTCACAATTAATTATGAAAAAGATTATTTGTTTATCGTTTGTGTTGGCACTTAGCGTTTTTGTTGTGGCAAATGCCAAGACAACGGCAACCATCGTATCAGGTGACAAAAGCGTTGTTAAACAAGCAACAACATGCTCTGTCGAGTTTGATTTCACCGATGCAAGCCTCGAAGGCAAGTCATTTGACGGATATATGGCTGAAAAAGATGCCAAGTATCTTGAGGACTGGAAAAGCGACATGGCTGAGGCAAAAACCCAATTCATCAAACGCTGGAACAAGAAAAACAAAAAAGGCATGCAGCTGGTTGAAGGCGACAACGCTCCCTACAAGATGGTTGTAAAAGTCAGGACTATAGACACGGGCAACTCAGCCATGTCGGTAATCTTTGGCGGATTTGGCGGCGGCGGTGCCAACATGTCGGGCGAGCTGTTCATTTATCAGGATGCCAACCCCGTGCTGAATGTGGACTTTAACGATGTCAACGGCAGTAGCGAGTACACCGAGACAAGGCGCATCAAGAGCGTGTTTTCAGAGGTGGTTGACGTCGTGTGGAAAAAAATAAAATAAGCCACACCTGAGGTTATGAACCTATCGCCGGCATTGCAGCCGACATATACACAAGAGCAGATGAACGCCCGCCAAGCTCAGCGCTTGGCGGAGTTCATCGCCTTTGGCCCCATCGTTTTCCAAGTGGCACGCGTGCTGCTTAAGCGAGGCATATTGGACCAGTTGCGCGACCATGACGAAGGCATGACCGTGGAACAGGTGGCAACTGCTACCCAGTTGCCAGCCTATGGCGTCAAAGTGCTGCTAGAAGCTGCACTCACGGCAGGCATGGTGCTGGTTGATGCCGACAAGGACCGTTACTCATTGTCAAAGGTGGGTTGGTTTCTCATTAACGACCCCGCCACACGCGTGAACATCGACTTTAACCACGACATCAACTATCGCGGCTTTTTCTACCTTGACGATGCCATCGCCACGGGCAAGCCTGCTGGACTAAAGACACTGGGTGACTGGCAGACTATCTATGAGGGGCTTTCGTCCCTGCCCAAGCAGGAGCAGGACAGCTGGTTTGCCTTTGACCATTTCTATAGTGACAACTCCTTTGACCAAGCACTCGACATCGTGTTTGCCCACCCTGTGCGCAACTTGATGGATGTGGGCGGCAACACAGGCCGTTGGGCACTGCGCTGCGTGAAACACGCCCCCGATGTCAACGTCACCATCGTTGACCTGCCACAGCAGATAGCACTGATGCAAGAAAATGTTGCTGGTCAACCTGGTGCCGAACGCATCAAGGGATTAGGCGCCAACCTGCTAGACGAGTCAACTGCCCTACCCCACGACACCCACTACGATGCCATCTGGATGAGCCAATTTCTGGACTGCTTCTCCACCGAAGAAATCACGAGCATCTTGCGCCGCGCTGCCGAGGTTATGCATCCCGACACACGGCTATACATCATGGAGACGCTATGGGATCGCCAACGGTTTGAGCCTGCGGCATTTTGCCTGACGCAGATTAGTCTGTATTTTACTGTGATGGCTAACGGCAATAGCAAAATGTATGGCACCGACGACCTGACTGCCTGCATCAACGCGGCAGGCCTGCAAGTGGAAACCATCCACGACCACCTGGGACAAGGACACAGCATTGTGGTGTGCCACAAGCCGTAACCACCCTTTTATTGATTATCACTGAAAAATCAACACCTTTATTCACATTCTATCATTATGGAACGAAAAGAAATAGAAGAAAAAGTAAAAGAATTCCTCATTGACGATTTGGAGATTGAAGAGGAAAAAATCAGCCCTGATGCCTTGCTGAAAGACGACATGGGCATCGACAGCCTTGACTTTGTAGACATCGTTGTCATCGTTGAAAAGAAGTTCGGGTTCAAAATCAAACCCGAGGAGATGGCTGAGGTAAAGACGCTGAACCAATTCTGCGACTACATCGAGGGCAAGGTCAACGCTTGACACTGCCTGCGGTCAAGATTTCCCTATGGAGCACGAACAGTGGACCGGCAAGACTGGCGGCACACCATGGATGCACAAACTGCTGATGGCATCATTACGGGTGTTGCCGTTATGGTTTGTCTATACAGGCATGGCGTTGTTTGTCATTCCCTTCTATATGCTGTTCGCCCATCGTGGATACATCTCGCAATATCATTTTTTTAGACAACGGCTTGGCTACAACTCGTTTAAAGCCTTCATTGGCGTTTATTGCAACCACGTGCGCTTCGGGCAGGTCATTATCGACCGCTTCTACTTCTATGCAGGCGGCAAATTCCACTTCGAGATGGAAAATTATGACCTATACCTCAAGCTCTCACACGAGCCTAGCGGGTTCGTCGTGTTGAGCAGTCATGTGGGAAACTACGAGCTGGCTGGCTATGAATTAAAGGCGCAAGAGAAACAGCTCTATGCCTTGGTGTTTGCTGGCGAGGCAGCTGCCGTGATGAGCAATCGTAACCGCCTGCTTGCCGCTAACAACATCCACATGACTCCTGTGACCGACGATATGTCGCACCTGTTCATCCTGAGCAATGCGCTAGCCGACGGAAACATCGTGAGCATCCCTGCCGACCGCATCTTTGGCTCGCCCAGAACCATCACATGCAATTTCATGGGAGCCGAGGCAGCTTTTCCACTAGGGCCTTTTGTCCTAGCCACACAACGCGATGATGTTCCAGTGCTGTCGGTGCAAGTGATGAAGGAGGGCATTAAACGCTACCGCATCATCATCCGTCAGCTGCCCGTTAATCGGCAAGCGGGACGCACAGCCCAGCGTGCAAAAGATTTGGCACAAACGTTTGCCACTCACCTCGAAGGCATCGTCAAGCAATACCCCACCCAATGGTTTAACTACTATGAGTTCTGGCAACAGAACAGCAACGGCACAGATGCATCAGCGGTTTGAAGATATAGATATAGCGACTATTCTGCCGCAGCAGCCTCCGTTTGTAATGATTGACCGATTGTTGCATTTTGACGAGGTCACCACCATCACGCAGTTTCAAATCAGGCGCGACAATCTGTTTGTTGACAACGGCAAATTAAACCCTTGCGCCCTTGCCGAAAACATCGCACAAACTTGTGCGGCACGGCTAGGATACTACAATGTGTATGTGCTAAAACGCGGAGTTCAGCTAGGATTCATTGGTGCCATACGCAACCTGAATGTGCTGCGCTCGCCAGTGGTTGGCGAAACAATCGTCACCAGCATCAGTGTCAAGCAAGACATTATGGGACTCACGCTAGTTGATGCCGTGGTAAAATGCGAAGATGAAACACTAGCCCACGGTGAAATGAAAATTGCATTAAGCGATATCGAAATGCCCAACAAAGACAATGAGTGAAGAAAAAAACATACTGAAAGCCAGCAAGATGCTCGACATTCGCTTTAGCGAGGTTGACTCTATGCAAATTGTGTGGCATGGGTCTTATGCCCTCTACTTTGAAGACGCTCGTGAAGCGTTCGGCAACAAATATGGCCTTAGCTACTCGTTTATCTATAACAACCATTGCTATGCCCCGCTTGTGGAACTGTCATTCAAATACAAGCGACCGCTAGTTTATGGCATGAAGCCTCGCATCGACATCACCTACCGCCCCAGTGCGGCTGCCAAGGTAGTGTTTGACTATGAGATTGTTGACGATGCAACGGGCGAAGTGTTTGCCACCGGACGGTCGGTGCAAGTGTTTATGGACATGAACTACCAGCTGCTGTGGGACAATCCTGATTTCTTTGTCGAATGGAAAAAACGATGGAACGTATAAACCCAATGCGATGATTTGTAAAATTGCCGATAACGTCATCACGCCATTGGGCTTTGATGCTGCAACCAACTGCCACCGCTTGCTCAAAGGCGAATCCATGCTGCAACGGCATGAGGGTTGGCCAAGTGTTGCAGAACCTTTCACCGCTTCGTTGCTCGACTGGGATGCCGCTAACCAAGCCGCAAAGCCCCATTTGGCAGGGCAACGATATAGCCGCTTTGAGCGTCTGTGCATCTTGTCCATATCGCTTGCCCTAGCGCAAACCAGCATCGACGCAGCCTCGCCCCGTGTGCTGTTTGTCATTTCAACCACCAAGGGCAACGTGGAATTACTCGACCCTAACGTGGCACAAGCTTACCCCGAGAGCCATGTTGAACCAGGCATCACCGCCAGCCGCATTGCCCGCCACTTTGGCAACACGGTCACTCCCATCACCGTGTGTAACGCCTGCATATCGGGGCTCAATGCGCAAATCGTTGCCATGCGGGCACTCGCTAGCGGGCTATTCGACCATGCCATCGTGTGCGGTGCCGATGTGCAGTCACCGTTCATCGTGTCGGGGTTCATGTCGTTCAAGGCACTTGACCCCGAGCCATGCAAGCCTTTTGACTGCGACAGGGCTGGCCTCAATTTGGGCGAGGCAGCTGCCACCGTCATTTATTCTCGGCTTGACACTCAGGCTGGAGACCATTGGTGCGCCATTGCAGGTGCCTTGCGCAACGATGCCAACCACATTAGCGGCCCGTCACGCACAGGCGAAGGCAGCTACCGCGCACTCATGGCTGTCACTGCCGATGTGCCTGCCGACAAATTAGCAGTGGTCAACGTGCATGGCACCGCCACCCTCTATAACGACGAGATGGAGAGCATCGCCCTTGCACGGGCAGGGCTCGACAAGGTGCCAGTCAACACCTATAAGGGATATTATGGACACACGATGGGAGCGGCAGGCGTGCTCGAAACGCTCATGACCATGCATCTGCTAGACCAAGGCATCGTGGCTGCGACACGTGGCTACAAACAATGTGGCACGTCGCATCAACTCAACATCAGCCCAGTGACTAGGCACACCGACAAGCGGGCGTTCGTCAAGCTGCTTTCTGGCTTTGGCGGATGTAACGCAGCCATGCTGTTCACGAAAGGAGGTGACCTATGAAAATCATCAGCCAAGTGACCATCACGCCACACGAGGTGACAGTGAACGGTAAGCTCTTGCCCTCGACCGAAAGTGGTGCTATGCTGCTGCGAGAAATCTACAAACAGCATCTGGCAAGTTACCCCAAGTTTTTCAAAATGGACACCCTGTGCCGGTTGGGCTATGTGGCTAGCGAGCTACTGCTTCAGCACGAAACACCACGCCGCCGCGACTGTGACGACCGTGCCGTGATTTTGTTCAACACCAGCGGTTCGCTTGCCAACGATGTGGACTATCAGCGCACTATTCAGGATGCCGACAACTGTTTCCCCAGTCCAGCCGTGTTTGTGTACACCCTGCCCAACATTGTCACGGGTGAAATTGCCATTGCCAACAAATATTATGGTGAAACGGCTTTTTATCTGCTCCCCAATTGCGACCAAGAGGTGATGCGCAACACCGTTGAATGCACTTTTGCAGCCGATGCCACCCTGACGAGTGCCATTTGCGGCTGGCTAGAGTGCCGCTCTGCCGACGACTTTGAAGCCCACCTCATGCTCGTCGAAAAAGGCAAACCGCTCCCCTAGCCCATCTGATTACTAACAAAATACTAGGCATCCCATCGCTCATAAAACCGATGGGATGCCCTGTATTTTATCCTTTTAGGAATTGGCGCTTTGTGAGTTGCTTGTGCTTAGAACTCCTCGCGCTCCTTAGCAATGTTGCGATAGGCAAGTTTGCCCTCCAGATATTCTTGCGTGGCGATGAGCGTGGGCTTCGGGAGCTTCTCGTAGTATTTTGAGATCTCGATTTGCTCACGATTCTCGTTGATTTCTTCCAGGTTGTCGTTGAGTGTGGCAAATTCCTGCAATTTTTGCTCCAGGTCCGACTTCATGGCCTGGGCAATCTGGTTGGCACGCTTGCTGATGATGCACACAGTCTCATAGATGTTGCCCGTTGGCTTTGCCATCTCCACCAGGTCGTGTACCGTTGTGGTGAGCGGGGCGTTGGTCTTCTTGTAATCCATTGTCAGCTTAAAAAAGTTATTAGGTGTGATATGTTATTTTCTGTTGTTACTTGCGTTGGTGATTAGTTGCCATTGACGCGCTTGTTGGCAATCTTGTAGATGTTGTCAGCCTCCTTGCGATCCTTGCTGTCAGGGAAATCGTTAATGAAGCCATAGTACTCGTCAATCACAGTGCGGAAGCGCTCGGTCTTTTTTTCCTCAACACTCTCGCTTGCCTCCTTGAAGCGTGCCCGCAGCACCAACATCTCAAGCTCCTCTTTATACTTGCTATATGGGTAACTCTTGATAGCGTTTTTGGCAGTAATCACCGCACTCTCATAGTTATTGCCCATATAGTTGCCCAAGTTATAATAGAGGGTGGCGTTTTGCAACTCTTTGAGCACCAGCTTGTCCTGCATCTCGAACACCGCATTTTGCGCTATCGACACCTTGTCGCTCTTGGGAAAATAGTCGATGAACGCCTGCAATTCCTCCATAGCACGCAATGTCTCGCTCTGGTCGAGCTGCGGGTCAGGAGAATCCAAGTAGTAACCGTAGCCCGTGTAAAAACGCGCCAGCTCGGCATACTGCCCACGGGGATAACGCTGGTAATATTGTTTGAAATAGGTACCTGCATTCAGGTAGTCCTTGTTCTCATAATAGCTGAGTGCCAACAGGTAGAGCGATTCTTCAGCCTTATCTGTACCGCGAAAAATCGGTACCAGGTCGGTCAAAATGGTGTAGGTCTGAGCATAGCGTTTTTGTTCAAACGCTCGCTTAGCATAGGCATACTTGTATTCAAGGTCGTTGCTCTTCAGCACTTTGTTGTACTCGCCACAGCCCGACAGCACAGCTGCCAGCATTACCATCACCATCAGTCGCTTGATTGTTCGCCTCACGATTATTCCCTGTTTATTCTACACAATTAGCGAGCAAAGTTAATCATTTATTGCTAGCCGTGCAAACATTAGCCCGCAAGCTGGGTGTAATTTCGCAAATTTTAACGCAAAGCAGTGCCTTTGCGCTCCTATGATTCCGCGCACCATGATGCAGGACATTACTATAATCCGACACTTGAAAATTCATCATTTCACACCACGGGGAGCGATGGGTAGCTTTTTTTTTGTACCTTTGCGCATCGGGACAATAACTTACCATCGAGCAAGCGAATATATGACAGGCGTTGTAGTGAAGACAACAGGCAGCTGGGTGACTGTACGGCTCAGCGAAGACAGCGGCGGCGCAACCACCGTTGATTGCAAGGTGCGTGGCACCTTGCGGCAGCGCGGATTGCGTTGCACCAACCCTGTAGCCGTGGGCGACATCGTCACCGTACAAGCAGCCGATAGCACGCCTATGGTGTCGGCCGTGGAACCGCGCCGCAACTACATCATTCGCCGTGCTAGCAATTTGTCAAAGGAATTTCAAATCATAGCTGCCAACGTTGATCAAGCAGTGCTAGTCGCAACGCTTGCCACACCACTGACCAGCACCACATTTATTGATAGATTTTTAGCCACTGCTCAAGCCTATCGTGTGCCAGCCTTGCTAGCCATCAACAAGATTGACCTGCTTGCAGGCGATGATGACCAGCAATTGCTCGAAGCCGTGCGCCACCTTTATGAGACCATCGGCTACCCCGTGGTTGCCTTGTCCACCGTCACCGGCGAGGGGCTTGACGACCTGCGCCATGCGCTAAACGGCAAGCTATCGTTGCTGGCGGGCAATAGCGGTGTGGGGAAAAGTTCTATCATTAATAGCCTGGTGCCCGATGCCGCATTGCGCGTGGGCGACGTCAGCCAAGCGCATCACAAGGGCATGCACACCACCACCTTCAGCCAGATGATTGATTTGCCCGACGGTGGGGCCATCATCGACAGCCCAGGAGTAAAAGCCTGGGGAGTCATCGACTTTGAGCGTAGTGAGGCAGGGCATTATTTCCCAGAAATTTTTGCTGCCTCACGCGAGTGCCGGTTCACCAACTGCACCCACACCCATGAGCCTGGTTGTGCGGTGATTGATGCTGTGCAAAATGGCTACATAGCCCAATCACGCTACGCTAGCTACATCAGCATATTGGACGAAGACCCCCACGACAAATACCGCAAGGGACACTAACCATCAAACCACTACTGACCATCCATCACTACCCGCACACGCGTGTGGGGCAGCAGGGTGCGAATATAAGCGTTGAGTGCATCACAGGTGAGAGTGGGCAACATACGGTTAAATCCACCAACTATGTCCACACCCATGGCTTGCTGTTGCAGGGCACGTAGCCAATAGGCATTGGTCTGCAAGCTAGCATCGTGCTGCGAAATGGCTTGATTTAACAAGGCATCGAACAGCTCTTGTGACACACCATAGGTGAGAATGGTTTGCATAGCATGTTCCGCCCAAGCCATCACACTGTCGCAACGGGCAGGGTCAGTCTGGAACTCATAGCTGAGTATCCAGCGGTGGTGATACATCGAGAGCACGCCATCGGCAGCCACGTCATAAACCGCATGCCGCTCCTGCCGCAGATAGGTAAGCAAGGCTGCCCCAATGGCTTGCCCCGCAAGATTAATCATCAACTCATCGTCATAGCTGTAGCGTCGGTCTCCCATCAAGGACACATAGACGTGTGAGCGAGGAGTGGACATGGGCAAGCTGAAGCGATTTTCAACCTGACCGGTCGCCATGGGAGGCATATAACCGCCACACAGACGTTCACGCCGCCCACCGTCAGGAAGCGAAGCTATGTAACGCTTGATGAGGGGGCGCATCTCCTCAATAGTGAATGCGCCAACCAAAGAAAACGAGAAATCGCCCGCATTAGCCACGCGTTGGCGGTAGAGTTGCAGACAGCGTTCTGCGTCAAGGCTATCGACATCAGATGCAGAAAGCGAGCGATACATCGGGTTGCCACAATAGAGGGTACTGCCAATGCTGTCTGAGAAAATTTGGCGCGGATTGCCCGAGGCTTGCGTCACCTGCGAACGGATGCGTCCCTTGAGTGCTTGAAAAGCTTGCGGGTCAATGCTGACATCCGTAAAATAGAGGTAGCAAAGCTGCAACAGGGTCTCGATATCGGCACTGACGCAACCACCTGAGAGCTGTTCAGCAGGGTCACCTATCGAGAACACCAGCCCCAGTTGCCTGCCGCTCAACAGCTTGTGCAAATCGTTCACGCCATGTCCGCCCAAGGCACAGTTTTCTATCACCATATCCATGAGGCGCACATCCACGCCAGCGGTGTCGCCATAAACCCACTCTCCGCCAGGACTCCAAGCATTAAGCAGCACCTCGCTATTGCGCCATGTGGTGGGTTTGAGTCGCACGGTGGCACCATTGCCCAACGTCATGGTGGTGATGCCCGTCTGTGGGTCGGTATGCTCATCAATGATGCGACCGGGCTTGGGCTGATGGTCAAGCAACTCCTGCGACGCGACATGAGCTGGCAGCGGTGACTGCGGACTGTTGATGGCTTGTGAGAAGTGGGCAATCACCTCACGCGACGTGGGATAGGTGCTACCGCCGCCAATGGGACTTTGAGGTCCTGACACCAAGACGCTCACATTGTCCTTACCCACCACTTGACGTAACCATGCATTAACGTCGGCAAGCGTCACCTGCTGCAACTGGTCGAGCAGCAAGCCACACTCAGCAGCCACACCAGGAATGTAGCCGCCATTCTCATAATGGTCAATGTACTCTTGCACATAATCGCCATTGGAGTGGTTTTGCTCCTCATCGAGCATGCTGCTGAATGCGCTGCGTGCATTATCGCACGCACGTTGCAATTCATCGGCAGTGAAGCCATGTTGCACAGCCCTAGCGGCATGCACCATCAGCGTGTCTAGCGTCTGCATGGCGCATCCCTGCTTGCACAGTGCCGCCATGGCCAACGCATCGCGTGAACGGCAAACGAGAAATTGCCGGTCATAGACCGTGGCATAGTCAAGCGGTGATTGCGCTGACCGTGCCAAATCTGCCAACCGCTCGGCAAGCATATTCTGCACCAATGTGGAGACCAGATTATGCCGCAGGAACGCCATCGTGTTACGCTGTTGCCTTGGGAATGACTGGTGCTCAAAAAACAAATAGACCATAGTGTGAGATGCCTCGGGGTCGGTGTGCAACGCATAAGTCACACCCGCATGGTCACCAACGTAGGAGAGCGATGCGGGAGCATCAGGGCCACAAGACGACGGCAGGTCGGCAAAGACACGCCGCAGGCTTTGCTCCATGCGGTCTGGGTCAACATCGCCCACAATCACCACCGCTTGCCGGCTAGGACAATACCAACGCCTATAAAACGCCAGCAACTGTTCATGCGTGACGTGGCGCACCACATTCATGTCGCCAATGGCGATGCGCGAAGCATAACGGCTGCCAGACATCAAGATGGGCAGTGCCGTCTCGTACATGCGCATCGTGTTGTCGGCATTCGACAACCACTCCTGCTCAATCACACCCCGCTCGCGCTCGATGGCAGCACTGTCCATGGTGATGTTGCACGACAAGTCGCGCAGCATGAGCAACACCGTGTCGAGCAGGCTTTCACGCGAGGTGGGCACCCGTGATATCTTGAATTGTGTGTCGTCAAAGCCTGTTGAGGCGTTGATGTCACGGCCATACGACACGCCATTGTCCTGCAAACACGTCACCATGTCGATGCCAGGGAAATGCTCGGTGCCATTAAATGCCATGTGCTCAATGAAGTGTGCCAAGCCGCGCTCGTCTTCTTCCTCGACCAGCGAACCCGTTTTTTGCACCAGCCACATGTCGGCACGACCACGCGGCTCCTCGTTGTGGCGGATGTAGTAGGTCAAACCGTTGTCTAGCCTGCCAACACGCAGAGCCGTGTCAACAGGCAACTCGCCACTCACAGTGCTTGCATCACCCGCCAACAGGGTCGTGCCACCGACAGTGACAAATGCACACGTCAGCAGGCACAGTGCTACTAGCCTGAACGTGCCGTTCATGCTCACTTTGCTGCAAATAGCTTGCGCTTTTTCACATCGGCTACCAGCTTGCTTGCCGTGACCACACAGTCCAGACGGCGGTCGTGTGCCTCAACAGGCACGGCATCGACCAGCTGCTCATCCATAGCCACGCCGATAGTCGGACAGTTGGGAATGTTTGCCAACAAGCGGTCATAGTAGCCCTTGCCGCGCCCCAAGCGGTTGCGATGGCTGTCGAGTGCCACCGCTGGCACAATCACCAAGTCAAGGCACGACGGGTTGACGGCATCGCCCACAGGCTCGCCTATGTGGAAGCGGTTGTTGTTGTCCAGGTTTCCACCATTATATTTCACCACTTGCAACAGCTCACCATCCACACGGGGCAGATAAATTTGCTTGCCCTGCTGCAACCATTGTTTGATTACGCCATGCGTGGGCAGCTCATCGGGCAGCGACCAATAAATCAATATGTTTCGGGCTTTTTGCCACACAGGAGTCTCTGTCACACGGTCAAACGCACGCACTGCCTGCTCTAGCTGGTCTGCCAGCGTCAGTTGGGCTTTGCGCTTCTTGACCACCTGTCTCAATTCTTGCTTGGTCATCATTGTCGTAATATTATTGTGATTCGACTGCAAAGGTACGCATTATTTATCATATATCGCTAAAAAACAACCACAACTGTTAGCACGTCGCCATATCACAACCTCAAGGAGCGGGCATGAGCCATTGGCTGAAGAAATAAGACACTTCATGCTTTTTGATGTCAAAAAAAATGGAACAGCCGCTCGCCCTTTTACTAATTCTTTGTACATTTGGATGCAAATAACCTTTATGAACCTTTTATTGATACATTCTACTCACAAACAGATTATGAAAAAAATCATCTCCTCAATCATCATGGCACTCGTCTGCTTGTCATCACTGGCTGACATCCCGTCGGGTTACTACGACAACGCCATCGGCAAGCACGACGAGGCTCTGATGACTGCCCTAGAGGGCATTATCTATTCACACACCGAGCTCACCTATGCCTACATGTGGACGGCATTTGACTACACCGACGTGGGCGACGATGGCTACTACATCGACATGTACAGCAACTGCAAGTACAACAACCAGAGCGACCACACTAGCGGTGCCAGCTATGTGGGGCAAGGCATCAACCGCGAGCACTCGTTCCCCAAAAGTTGGTACAATAGCCAGACGCCTACCTACACCGACCTGTTCATGCTCGTGCCCACCGACGCCTATGTGAACCAGCAGCGCAGCAACTACCCCTACGGCGTGTGCAGCGGTGGTGAGACCTACACAAACGGCAATTACACCATGCTCGGCAAAATCGGCACCAGCACCTACAACGGCTACACCGATAAAGTGTTTGAACCCGACGATGAGTACAAGGGCGACTTTGCACGCATCTATTTCTACATCGTCACCTGCTACAAGAGCAGCGTCAGCAGCTGGAAAGGCAGCGGACAGCTCGACTATAGCAGCAACGGCTACAAGGCATTCAGCGACTGGTCCATACAGATGCTGATGGAGTGGCATCGGGCAGACCCCGTTAGTGACAAGGAGAAGAACCGTCAAGAAGCGACCTACAAGCTGCAAGGCAACCGCAACCCCTTTGTTGACCACCCCGAACTCGCCGAGTACATCTGGGGCACCAAGCAGGGCGACAGCTGGACAGGTGACGATGATGACGACGACGATCCAGAATTGACCAAAGAGGTACCTGTGATCTATGCCGCCGACACCACTGCTGTCACCAGCAGCTCGTTCCGTGCCGACTGGACTCCGGTTGACAACGTGTCGAGCTACACGCTCTATGTGAACCGCATTGCCAATGGCGAGGACACCGATGCTACCCTGCTGCTGAGCGAGGGCTTCGGCGGTGTTACCGCAACCAGTGATGGCTCTAGCGACATCAGCTCATCGCTCGACAACTATTGCGATGTGGAGGGATGGACCGGCTACAAAGTGTATGTTGCCAACGGAGGCGTGAAAGTGGGCACCAGCAGTGCCGTCGGCTATCTCACCAGCCCCACGCTGAGCCTAGGCAGCACCGTTTCGGTCGTGTTTAGCGCCGCCTCGTGGGTAAACGCCAAGAGCGTCAGCGACGGCAGCTCCATCGTGGTGTCGTGCGGCGACGTTAGCGAGACCGTCACCCTTACCGATGCGGCAGCCAGCTACACGGTGGTGCTCACCGGCTGCACTGACAGCAACATCAAGCTGAGCACAACGGCAGGCAAAAAGCGTCTCTATCTATACAGCGTCAACATCTACAACGGTGATGTCACCGCCAGCGCAAGCAACATGCTGCGTGCCGTGGTTGAGGAGGGCGACAGCACCACCCGCACCATCAGTGGCATTACTGACACCTGCTATACCGTGCAGGCACTTGAAACGGGTACCTATGAATACATGGTTAAGGCTATCTATACCGACGGCACTGCCAGTGTGTGGTCCAATGTTGAGCATGTGACACTGGTTGACGATGGCTCCATCGACACCTATGCGCCCGTTATGCTGGCTGCCGACAGCAGCTACATCACCGACTCCTCATTCCGTGCTGAGTGGACCGACGAGACCAGCCAGCAACTGGTGACCAGCTACACCCTGTATGTTGCTGAGCTGGGTAGCGACAGTTATGTGGAGGTGATGGGCATCACCGACAAGTATTATGATGTAGAAGGACTGACAGCCAGCACCACCTACCAATACTATGTAGTGGCTACCTACACCGATGGCAGCACAGCACAATCTAACATCATGACCGTGACCTTGCTAAGTGACGAACACACCCTGAAGGGTGACGTGAACCACGATGGCACCGTTAACATCAGCGATGTGACCAAACTCATCGACCGTGTGTTGGCGGGCAAGAGCATCGACAGTGATAGCGACCGCTGCTGTGACACCTGCTGCGATGTCAATGGTGACAATGTGATTAACATCAGCGACGTGACCGCACTTATCGACATCGTGATTAGCGGCGATTAATGCCAAGTTTGGCTTACAGCCATCCATTACCATTGACCAGTCGGGAGTTACTTTGCAAGCTCCCGACTAGTTTTTAAAGATACTCACATTATCGAATGTTGGAAAATAATAGATGTGAGCGCCTTTTAGCTTAAAACCCAATTTTTCCATACATGGATATACGAAAAAGTGGACTATTCACACATTTTTACTGATTTTGCATGGGGCACGGCATGCTATCGTAAGATTTTTAGTGTTCTAATCGATATGCCGTTATTAAAAAATGTGTAACTTTGCAGTTTCGGAACAAGAAGCACGATGGAAGCACGCGAAAAGAAACAACTGCTACTCGATTCCCGCTATCTGCGCATGGCACAGATCTGGGCGGAAAATTCTTATTGCCGGCGGCGACAAGTGGGAGCCTTGCTGGTGAAGGAAAAGATGATTATCAGCGATGGCTACAACGGCACACCCGTAGGCTTTGAGAACGTCTGCGAAGATGACGAGAGCCACACCAAGCCCTATGTGCTGCATGCCGAGGCCAACGCCATCACCAAGGTCGCCAAAAGCAACAACAGCAGCGATGGTGCCACGCTTTACATCACCACCTCGCCATGCATCGAGTGCAGCAAGCTCATCATCCAGGCAGGCATAGCCAGGGTGGTGTTTGGTGAGTATTATCGCATGCACGATGGCGTGGATCTGCTGTGCCGCGCTGGCATCGAATGCGTGCACCTGTGGGACAACGGCAACGGCGAATACCGAGCCGTAACGCTCACCAGTGCCAATAGCGAGCAACACTATCGTGACGTTGAAGCCCAACAACAAACAAAGCCCATCTCCTCCACACAACCATCTCATAACCCATGACAAACAGCAACAAAACACGTCGTCTCCCCATCTGGATTCCCTTTGCCATAGCTGTCGCCATGGTGGCAGGCATCTATATGGGTAGCCGTTTCGCCAGCAACCACAAGGTTGCGGACAACGACCGCAAGCTCAATGCCATACTCAACCTTATCGCACAAGATTATGTTGACACGACCAATCTTGACGACCTGATTGAAATGAGCATCCCTGAGATATTGAGCAACCTAGACCCGCACACCAGCTACTTCAGTGCCAGCGACCTCAAAACGGCTTCCGAGAATTTGAACGGCACATTCAGCGGCATCGGCATCTCGTTTGTAATCATGGACGACACCATAGGCGTGGTTGAGGTGCTTGCTGGCGGTCCTAGCGAGAAAGTTGGTCTGTTGGCGGGCGACCGCATTGTCACCATCGACGACTCGGTTGCCACAGGCAAAAGAGCCAACAATGCAGAGGTGATGAAGCGACTGCGGGGTGAAAAGGGCACCAAGGTGAAGCTTGGCATCAAACGCAACAACAGCAAAAAGCTACTGACCTACACAGTGACACGTGGCGACATACCCGTTAACACGGTTGATGTCTATTATATGCTCGACAAGACCACGGGCTACGTCAAGGTTAATCAATTTGGCGTTCACACCTATGACGAATTTCTCACTGCCATCGGGAGCCTAAAGAATGAGGGTGCCAAACGCTATGTTGTGGATCTGCGTGGCAACGGCGGCGGATTTATGGAAATGGCAGTGCTCATGGTCAACGAGTTCCTGGCTGCCGACCAGCCCATCGTTAGCACCAAGGGGCGCTATAAGCGCGACGACAGCGAGGTGTGGAGCGACGGCAACGGCTCATTCCAAGATGCCGAGGTTGCAGTGCTCATCGACGAGTACAGTGCCAGTGCCAGTGAGATTTTTGCCGGTGCGCTGCAAGACAACGACCGTGGACTGATTGTGGGCAGCCGCTCGTTTGGCAAGGGATTGGTCCAGAAAGAGTTCATCTTGCCCGACAGCAGTGCCGTCAGGCTCACCACAGCACGCTATTATACACCCAGCGGACGCTGCATCCAAAAGGAGTATAAGGGCGGTGAGTTGCTCGAATATGAGAAGGAGTTGTATGACCGCTACGTCAGTGGCGAGCTCTATTCTCGCGACAGCATCAAGCTCAACCAGGACCAAGTGTTCACCACACTGCACGGACGCACCGTGTATGGCGGTGGTGGCATCGTGCCCGACATTTTTGTTGCCCGCGACACCAGCGGTGTGACCAGCTATTACGTTGATGTGCTCAATGCCGGATTGCTGCAAAAGTTTGCCTTTACCTATTGCGACAACAACCGCGCAACCCTGAGCAAGATGAGTGATTACAAGCAATTTTTACGCATCATGCCCAGCGATGATGCCCTGATTAAAGAGTTTGCTGACTATGCCGCAGCCAACGGCATCGCGCCCAGGTGGTACTACATCAACCAGTCACACTCCCTGCTGGTCACCAACCTCAAGGCTCTGATAGCCCGCGACATCTTTGGCAACAAGGCTTTTTATCCCATCCTGAACCGCACGGACAAGACCATACAAGCTGCCCTCAAAGCCCTCAACAAACACAAGGCGGCATTCCCCATCACCCAATGAGGGGGGGGGGAAAATCTATTAGCAAAAAAACAATAGCTTAAAATAGCAATTAATCGCAGGACTTTGTCTTACCGCAAAGCCCTTAAAAGCAATCACACCGTCTCGCCATTGAGGATGGCAATCGCTAGTTTGGCTTCCTGATAACCTTGGTCGGCTGCCCGTTGAATCCAGGTGCGAGCTTGTTGATAATCCTTAGTCACGCCTTGCCCGCTATCATAGCATAACCCCAAATGCAATTGAGCCCTAGGCAGGCCTCCCTCGGCAGCTTTGCGCAAGACCTCCACGGCACGCAAAGCCATAGTTCCGGTCAACAGGTCACTATTCAACACATCAAGCGCACGGTCGGTCATTTCATCTAAATTTCCAGCTGTCACACTGTGTTCCAAATCATTCATCAGTGTCGCAATTGATGTCGAAGATTGAGATTGCGACCCACTTGCATCACGCCCACCCTGCACACGGCGGCGCACAACTAGTGCCGTAACAATCAGAACACATAATATAACAGCTATCAGAACAAAATTAGTCATTACACTTTTATATCGTTTGTAGATTCTCCGCAAAGATATAAATTTATTGGAAACAATAGCCTATTTTTCTTCTATAATTTTTTTAAAAAATTTCATACGTTATGAATAATTTTAGCAGTTTATCGCTGATAATCACCACTTTTTTGTATGAAACTTCAAGTTAATTGCTTTAACGCCAAAAATGATGCAGGACAAACCGCCGGCATTCAAGAAATAATGTGTAACTTAGCGCTCCAACAAAAAGAAGAGACCATCAAGACACGGACAATGGAATATCAACTGCACTCTGAGTATGCTCCCACAGGCGACCAGCCGCAAGCCATCGAGGAACTGACGGCTGGCGTAAACGATGGCACACAATACCAGACACTGCTGGGCGTGACCGGATCGGGCAAAACATTCACAATGGCGAATGTGATTGCCCGCACTGGACGCCCCACCCTGGTGCTATCGCACAACAAGACGCTAGCGGCACAACTATATGCCGAATTCCGCAGCTTTTTTCCTCAGAATGCCGTGCATTATTTCGTGTCATACTACGATTATTACCAGCCCGAGGCTTACATTCCATCGACCGATAAGTACATCGAGAAAGACCTAGCCATCAACGACGAGATTGAGCGATTGCGCCTAGCCACCGTCACAGCCCTGCTGTCGGGCAGGCGCGACATTGTGGTGGTGTCGAGCGTGTCGTGCCTGTATGGCATGGGTAATCCAGAGGACATCAGTGCCGGAGCCATACAGCTGCAAGTGGGTGACCACCTCGACCGCGACCAACTGCTGCATCGGCTGGTGGATGCCTTGTACTCGCGCAATGATGCCGAGCTCAAGATGGGCACCTTCCGCGTGAAGGGTGACACGGTTGACGTGTTTTTGAGTGATGAGGACATCATGCTCAGGGTCATCTTCTGGGGCAACGAAATTGAGCGCATACAAGTGCTCGACTCCACGACCCAACTGCCTGTGCAAGATGTGGAAGGCTTCAAGATATTTCCTGCCAACATATTTGTGACCACTAAAGAGCGCATGGCAGGTGCATTGGGGCAAATCGACCTGGATCGCGAAACGCAGGTGGCAGCATTTGCGCGAGAACAGCGCTTTGCCGAAGCCAAGCGCCTGAACGAGCGTGTCACCTACGACATGGAAATGATGCGTGAGGTGGGCTATTGTTCGGGCATCGAGAACTACTCACGCTACTTCGACGGTCGCCGCCCTGGCATGCGGCCATTTTGCCTGCTGGACTATTTTCCTGACGATTTCCTCACTATCATTGACGAGAGCCACGTCACCGTGCCACAGATACGCGCCATGTATGGCGGTGACCAGTCGCGCAAACAAAACTTGGTACACTATGGTTTCCGCCTAGAGGCAGCTCTTGACAACCGCCCGCTGCGCTTCGAGGAGTTTGAGGAGATGACTCACCAGACCATCTATGTGAGTGCCACCCCTGCCGACTATGAGCTAGCCAAGTGCGAGGGTGTAGTCACCGAGCAACTCATCAGGCCCACAGGACTGCTCGACCCACAGATTGTGGTCAGGCCATCGCGTGGACAAGTGGATGACCTGATTGAAGAGATACAGTTGCGCGTTGAGCATGGTGAGCGCACGCTGGTGACCACACTCACCAAGCGAATGGCTGAGGAGCTGAGCGACTACCTCAAACGTCTGGACATCCGCTGTGCTTATATGCATAGCGACGTGGACACTATGGAACGTATCGAAATCATCGACAACCTGCGTGCTGGTGCACTCGACGTGCTGGTGGGCGTGAACCTGTTGCGCGAGGGTCTGGATTTGCCGGAGGTGTCGCTGGTCGCCATTCTTGATGCAGACAAAGAAGGATTTTTGCGCAGCCACCGCTCGCTGACCCAAACCGCAGGCCGCGCGGCACGCAACCTCAACGGCATGGTCATCATGTATGCCGACACCATTACCCAGTCGATGCAACGCACCATCGACGAAACCGAGCGACGGCGGACAATGCAACTGCAATATAATGAGCAACACGGCATCACCCCCACTGCCATCATCAAGGCTCGCAATGCCATCATCGGGCAAGAGACCGACATGCACCACCCCACCCCGTCGTCAAGCCGCCACAGTCAGCAAGTGGCTGGCAGCCCACGTCAGGGACATGCCATGTACGCCGACGAGTTTGACAGCTCAGCCGGTGTGGCAGCCGACCCCGTTGTTGCCTACATGAGCCGCGGCGACGTGTCGACAGCCATCGACCGCCTGAAGCAGCAGATGGTAGAGGCAGCCAAGCGCATGGACTTCCTAGAGGCAGCCCAATATCGTGACGAAATTATCAAACTAGAGGAATTGCGCGAGCAAAAGGCATAGCCAATAGCACAGCCGTAACCAGCCGTAAACCATAATCATCACAAGAAGGCAAGCAAGAGCACTTGCGCGACTATCACGCGCAAAAACATGCTCATGGGATAAACCGTGGCGTATGCCACCGAGGGACGGTCACTGCCCAGTGCATCGTTAGCATAATTCATCGACATGGGATTAGCCATTGCCCCGCTCAACATGCCACACACAGCAGCAAAGTCGATGTGCACTAGCCGAAGGGCAACCCAGCCAACCAGCAGCACGGGCAGCACCGTGAGCAAAAAGCCCATACCAACCCACATCAGACCTTGTGGACGTACCACCGTGGCAAAGAAGTCAGGACCCGAGGACAAGCCCAAGCAAGCCAAATACAGAGCCAAGCCAATGGAGCGCAACATCAGGTTGGCGCTTTGGGTGGTGTAAGCGTTGATGTGAATGCGCGGGCCAAAGGCACCTATCAAAATACCCACGATGATGGGACCGCCAGCCAAGCCCAGACGCACAGGTGCCGATATGCCTGGTAAAGCGATGGGGATGCTGCCCACAATCAAGCCCAACGTCATGCCGATGAAGACGGTAATCAGGTTAGGCTCGTTAAGCATCTTGACGGCATTGCCCAGCTCCTTTTCCACATTTTGTATGGCCTCTTGATGGCCCACCACGATGATGCGGTCGCCCAGCAGCACACGCAGGTCGGGCGTAGCCAGCAGGTTCACGCCATTGCGGTTGATGCGGCTGATGTTCACGCCATAGTGCCGGCGCAGGTGCAGCGACTGCAAGCGCTTGCCATTGATTTCGGGGCGGGTCACCAAAATGGCTTGCGACACCAGTTCGCTGTCGATGGCATTCCAGTCGATATCTTCTTTATTCCAATCGGTTTTCTCCTGTTTTCCAAACAGCACGTGCATGGTCTCGGCAGCAGCTTGGTCACGCATCACCACCAGCAAGCGGTCATCGTTCATCAGCACAGTCGAAGCCGAGGGAATAGTCACTTTGCCGTTGCGCCACAGTCGCGAGATGACAAAATGCCTGGGGCTAATGCGTGCCAGCTCGCCCACCGTTTTCCCGACGATTCCCTCGTTGCGCACGCGATAGGCAGCAATATAAGTCTGGTCAGCATCCTCATCGTCCTGAACCACCACGTTGTCCTTGCCACACAGCAGTTTTTGCATCAGTGCCAAAGCCAATATCACGCCAACCACGCCCAGCGGATAGGTCACGGCACAGCCCAGTGCCGCACCACTCTGCGGCAGATGCAGCTGCGACAACGTCTGTTGCGCCGCAGCCAGCGCGGGTGTGTTGGTCGAGGCGCCGCACATGATGCCCACCGCCTCGCTTAGCTGGATGCCCGCCAGCGGCAACAGCAATGTTAAACCAGCCCCTAGCATCACCACAAGGGCGGCAAGCAGGTTAAGCGTCAGCCCCGTGTGGTGCAACGAGTTGAAAAAACCAGGTCCCACCTGCAAGCCCAATGCGTAAACAAACAGCACCAGACCAAAGTCTTGCGCATATTGAAGCATCTGAGGATCAATAGAGACGCCCAAGTGCCCCGCCAAAATGCCTACAAAAAACACGAACGCCACTCCCAGCGACACACCCAGCACCCTGACTTTGCCCAATGCCAAGCCGCACGCACATAGCAGTGACAGCACGATTACCGCCTGCACCGACGAGTGGTTGAACAATATTTCGTTAAGCCAAGCCATCATGATGATATTTTTTTGATAACAGCCACAACTGCCTGCTGCAACCTCGCAATCGTGTCCGCCTGATTCATCACCAGTTCCGAACTCGCGCCAACACTGAGGTCAATCGCCTGCGCAAATCCAGCCATCGATGCCTCAAACTTCGGCTCCACGCTGCCACAGATGGCAACCACTGGCACACCATGCTTTGCAGCCATCCTTGCCACAGTACCAGTTGCCTTACCCATCATGGATGTGGCGTCGAGTCGTCCTTCACCAGTTATGACCAGGTCGGCATCAGCCAATGCCTGTTCAAATCCATTTTGCTGCAACACATAGTCAGCGCCATGCACCAGCTCTCCGTTTAGCAAGTGACACACCAGTGGGGCAACACCTCCCGCTGCACCCGCACCTTCCATGTTGGTTAGGTCGGGCGACAGCAGGCTAGCAATGTGTTGCAACCCTCGCTCCAATTGCTCCACTTGCCGCAGGGTGGCTCCCTTTTGCGGCGCATACACACGGGCAGCTCCCAGGTCGCCGCACAGCGGATTGCTCACATCGGCAAGCAGCGTCAGGCGTGTGTCAAGCACGGCTTGTTGCACACCACTAGGGTCGATGACTGCCACCCGCTCAAGCGACGCTCCGCATGGGCGCAACAGACGCCCCTGGGCGTCGTCGAACTCCACGCCTAGCGCGGCAAGCAGTCCCATGCCCGCATCGCAAGTGGCACTGCCACCCAGCCCCAACACCACGTGGCGGCAGCCACGCTCCACTGCATCGGCTATCATCATGCCCGTTCCCCACGTGTTGGCATATAGCACCCGCCGCTTGCTATTGCCTAGCAACGCCAAGCCACTAGCGGTTGCCAACTCCATCCACGCCGTGGCATCAGGTGTCACAAAATAGCGGGCATTGACATCACGGGCATCGGGCAAAAACGCTGTGACCACGGTGGTCACCCATTCGCCTTCACGCCCCGCTGCAAGTGCTTCCACCGTGCCGTCGCCACCGTCAGCCACCGCTACTGGCACCACCGTTATGCCATGGCACACTTGTGCAACGGCATCGTTAAGTTGACGAGCCGTCACCGAGCCTTTGAATTTATCAAACGCTACGACGAGCTTCATCAGTTCACCTTAACAATCAGGTAGTTAGAATACTCCCAAAACTTTGCGGCATCAATGATGTGCAGCGTCTTCACATTGCCGTGGTCCACCAGCTCATACGACCCCTTGGGATGGTTCGACATCACCTGAGCCTTGTGGCTGCGCAGTGGTATCTCGCTCAAGGTGCGGCGGTCAGCCCTGGTAAAGTAGCTTTTCTCAAAATCACCTTCCATGATTTTGGTCTTGCGCAAAAAGCCCGTTTCGATAATCTTGTTGGCTTTCAGCTCCTTCTCCGACCCCACCACATAGTAGCAGGTGTTCAGCTCAGCCACCTGCTCGTTCAGGCGGTCCTTCTGCTCGGCAAGCTGCTTCGACTCTTCCTTGGCTTGATTTTTCTCTTCAACCACCGTCTGGTTCACCACATTCAGCGAGTCCACGCTACGGTTCAGGTTCTCAATCTCGATGTGGGCTTTTGCCAACTGCTGCGTCAGGTCGTCGATAGTGCGCTGCTGCGTCTCAAGCTGCTGCTTCATGCTCGCAATCGACTTTTTCATGTCGGCATTATAGTTTGTTGACTGCCGCAGCCGACGCTCCAGCTCTGCCAGGCGCTTCTTGTGCTCGTTCACCGACTGCTGTATCAGCACGATGTCGTCGCGCAGCTGCCGCTTGCGGTCGGGTGTCTCGCCACTTAGGTTTTCAACCGAGATAATGTCCTGCATTTCCTTGATTTGCGTCATGCCGTCGGCAATGTCGCTCATCAGTGCCATCAAGCTATCCTTCTCGGCGGTTGCCGTTGCCAGGCTGTCCTGCAACTCTGCGTTAATGCTATCCTGGCGGGCGGCTTCCTGCTCGCTCCTGTGCGCACGCTGGCATGCCGGCAGCACCGCCAGCGCCACAATCGCTATCACCAGGTAATTAATTTTGCGCATAATAGTAATACTATAGTAATGGTTGTTCGATTGTCTAAAGTTTTTTTCTGAGCTATGGTTGTTTCCTGTTCTTCTGTTTAAATTCGGCATACTTGTCCACCCGTTTTACCGCTGTGGCAGGTTCACAACCCGCCACCACTATCACCACCTCGCCACGTGGCGCTTCGGCGGTGTAGTGTTCCACCAGCTGTTCCAGCGTTCCGCGCACCGTGCTCTCGTGCACCTTGCTAATTTCGCGCGACACCGATGCCTCGCGCTCGCCGCCAAATGCCTCTGCCAGCTGTTGCAGCGTCTTCACCAATCGCAGCGGCGATTCATAAAAAATCATGGTCAGCGGCTGCGACTGCAGTGCGGCTAGGCGGCTCGCACGCCCTTTTTTTTGCGGCAAAAAGCCCTCGAACACAAAGCGGTCGCACGGCAAGCCCGAGTTCACCAACGCTGGCACCAGTGCCGTGGCACCTGGCAGCGTTTCCACCTCGATGCCTTGGCGGCGGCACTCGCGTGACAGCAAAAAGCCAGGGTCGCTCACCCCAGGCGTGCCCGCATCGCTCACCAAAGCCATCGTCGTGCCGCTCTGCAGCTGCTCCATCACCCCACGCAACGCTTCGTGCTCGTTAAACTTGTGATGGCTGCGCATAGGCGTGTCGATGCCATAGTGCCGCAGCAGCACACCGCTGGTGCGCGTGTCCTCGGCAAGTATAACGTCAACTTGGCGTAGCACCTCCACCGCCCGTGGCGTCATGTCGCCCAGGTTGCCTATCGGCGTGGGTACGATGTATAGTTTGCCTGCCATCTTGCTCGCTTTGCTCCTTGATTGCCGTCAGCCCGTTGACAGTTAATCAAAGTGATGACGCAACACCTGCATGAACTCCTGCTCCACCTCTCCATCACCGCTCCAGCCCAGGCGGTCGCGGCAATAGGCCTCTGCCTCGGCAAGGCTGCCCAGTGTGGCTAGGTCGCCCAATGCGGCTGTCATAGCGGCAGCATCGCCACCAAACAGCTCGCGGCAATAGCGATAACGGTCGTTAATCGAGAATGCCCTGCTCAGGTCACGCCTCATGGCGCGTTGCACCGCCTCGTCAACACGCAGCGGCTCGCCATCGGCAGCATCGCCATCGGCGGGCTTCGTCTCGTTATCACCGGCATCGGCGGGCGGCATGCTGGTGCCACCATGGGGCGGCTCCTCATAGTCAACCGCAAACACCTCGCCTGGCTCCTCGCCATTGTCGTGCTGCCACGTCTCGGTCGGGTCATAGTCGTCACTGGGTAGGCCTGCGACAGCCTGCGCCTGCGCCTGCGCCTCCACCACATCTTCCTCAATGGGAGCAGGGGTGGCAGCCTGCGTTGCAGCGGCAGCCATATCTGCCAACTCACCAGCCTTGCGGGCAAGCTTGGTAGTAATCACCTCAGGCACATCGTCGCCCAGGCGCTGAGCCACCAGCAACAGCCCCTCGACCTCGTAGGCCAGCGACAACATCTCGTCGATATCTTTTGCGCTCATAACAATTTGTTTTATAGCATCTTGACGGCTACAAACCGCCACAATACATCACTTTTCAAACTGCAAGTATAGCAATTTATTTTCAATTAACCACCATTTAAGCCCCAAAAACCGACAAAATCCACAAACCAAGGGGGCAAAGCCACATGGCACGATTGTTGCCTTTTTATAGGGGAAGTGAATCGATCATCATCACTTTTTCAAAATACTTAACTCCATATTACGACAACAGACAATGAAAAAAAACATCAACGTAAACATCTTGGTGCTGGTAGCTGTAGCTGCGGTAGCACTGCTGGCGGTGCTATTTGGCTACCCCATGTATAATGTGTGGTCTTCTGAAATGCGTGGCAAAGCTGAAATGGCACGAGCCGAGCAAAACCGCAAAATCTTGATTGAAGAGGCAAAAGCCAAGCTCGAAGCCGAGCGGCTCAACGCACAAGCCGAAATTGAGCGTGCCAAAGGCATGTCGCAAGCAATGGAAATCGAGAACGGCAAACTCTCATCAACCTACAATCAATATCTGTTTATCCGCACGCTCGAGAAGCTGGCAGACAAAGGCAGCCTGCCACAAATCATCTACCTGCCCTCAGAAGGACTCGTGCCCGTGATGGATATGAACAAACAGCAATAAAAACGAGACGTTTATTGACACCAAAGCGGGCAGGCATCGTTGAGCCTGTCCGCTTCGTGTAGTTATGAAAATGCCTTACTAGTCAGCCAGTTTGCCGCAAGCCCCTGTGGTCAGGCGGTGGTGACGGGTTGTCCGTTGAGGTAAACCTGGCTGATGATGGGCGTGGTGTAAGCGTAGGGAATGAACTCCACGCTGGGGATGGGCGTGGTGACAAACAGGTTGGCAACCTTGCCCACGCCGATGCTGCCGTAGTCACGACTCAGGTCCATAGCGGCTGCCGTGTTGATGGTAGCGGCGTTAATCGCCTCGGCAGGCATGAGCCGCATCTTGATGCACGCCAGCGACACCACAAACTTCATGTCGCCCGATGGCGTTGAGCCAGGGTTGTAGTCGCTAGCGGTCGCCAGTGGCAGGCCAGCTTCAATCATCTTGCGTGCGGGCGCGAAGGGCATATTCAAGAAGAACGATGTGCCTGGCAGCGCGGTGGGGATGGTGGAGGTGCCACGCAGCATCTGGATGTCCTCATCAGTCATGCTCTCCAGATGGTCAACGCTCACTGCGTGATGCTTCACACCCACTTCAACGCCACCCGACGGGGCGAGCTCTTGCACATGTATTTTGGGCCTCATGCCCCACTTGTCGCCCGCCTCGAGCAAGCGTGCTGTCTCCTGTGGCGTGAAAAATCCCTCGTCGCAGAACACGTCGATAAAGTCAGCCAGATGTTGCTTGCCCACCTCAGGGATGGTCTCGCGGATAAGCATGTCCACATACTCGCCCTGGCGTCCCGTGTAGGCACGACCCACCGCATGAGCGCCAAGGAAGGTGGAGACCACCTTGATGGGTGAGTCGGCAGCAATACGGCGGATGACGCGCAGCATCTTCAGCTCGTCCTGGGTGTTAAGCCCGTATCCACTCTTGATTTCGACAGCTCCGGTGCCTTTGGCGATGATTTCGTCCACGCGCTGCATCGCCTGGTGATATAGCTCGTCCTCGCTCATGTCGTGCAGGCGGTCTGCCGAGTTAAGGATGCCGCCGCCACGCCGCGCAATCTCGGCATAGCTCAGGCCGCTTATCTTATCGACAAACTCGCCCTCGCGGCTGCCGGCATACACGATGTGGGTGTGCGAATCGCACCACGACGGCAACACCGTACCACCCTGAGCGTCTATCACGTCGCAATCGTCGTGCAGGGCTGGTAGGGCACTCATCTCGCCATAGGCGGCGATGCGGTCGCCCTCAATCAGCAACCACGCATCGTTGAGACACTTGAGCGTCGCCATCTCGTGCCCACACAACTGTTTCTTGCCCTGATCGATGCCTGCTAAGCAGGCGATGTTTTTAATCAAGCGTTGCATGGCGCAGGAACTCTACTGACTGGGCGATGTGGGGATACATGGGCTGATCCTCGTTGATGAACGGCACCACCTTGCGGAACTCAGCAAACACACGCTCGAGCACGGGTGATGACTTGAGCGGACGGCGGAACTCCAGTGCCTGTGCCGCATTGAATAGCTCGATGGCAAGCACACGCTCGGTGTTGTCAACCACCTTACAGAGCTTGGTGCCAGCGTTGGCACCCATGCTCACATGGTCCTCCTGACCCTGCGAGGTGGGGATGGTGTCAGCCGACGAGGGCATGCACAGCGTCTTGCTCTGGCTGGCGATAGCGGCAGCGGTGTATTGAGGAATCATGAAGCCGCTGTTCACACCAGGCTGCGCCACCAGGAAGCTGGGCAGGTCGCGCGTGCCCGACACCAGCTTGTAGGTGCGGCGCTCTGAGATGTTGCCCAGCTCTGCCATGGCGATGCACAAGAAGTCCATGGGCATGGCGATAGGCTCGCCGTGGAAGTTGCCTGCCGAGATGATGAGGTCGTCGTCGGGGCACACGGTGGGGTTGTCGGTGGCACTGTTGATTTCGGTGTCAATCACGCTGGCGACATAACGCAGGGTGTCCTTGACCGAACCATGCACCTGTGGAATGCAGCGGAACGAATAGGGGTCTTGCACATTCACCTTGGGCTGCTTGATGAGCTCACTGCCGTCAAGCAGCTTGCGCATGCGCTGTGCGGTCTCGATTTGCCCCTGGTGGGGACGCACGGCGTGCACCGCGTGGGTGAACGGCTCGATGCGGCCATCATAAGCCTCAAGCGAGATGGCTGCAATCACGTCTGCCCAGCGGCTCAGGCGAGTGGCGTTGATGACTGCCCACACGGCGTGTGCGCTCATGTTCTGGGTGCCGTTGAGCAGTGCCAAGCCTTCCTTAGACCCCAACTTGACGGGTTGCCATCCCATGAGCTCATTGAGCTGGGCACCGCTCATGCGCTTGCCCTGATATTCCACCTCGCCCATGCCCACGATGGGCAGGCACAGGTGAGCCAGCGGCACCAGGTCGCCCGATGCGCCCACCGAGCCCTGCTGGTAAACGATGGGATAAACATCGTTGTTGAACAAGTCGATGAGGCGTTCAACGGTGTCGAGCTTCACGCCCGAGAAACCGTAGCTCAGCGACTGCACCTTGAGCAGGAGCATGATCTTGACGATGCGATTATCCACACGCTCGCCCACGCCGCAGGCGTGCGACATCATGAGGTTGATTTGCAGCTGCGACAGCTGGTCGTTGCTAATCGAAATCTTGCATAGCGACCCGAAGCCTGTGGTCACGCCATAGATGGGCTTGTCGCTCTGCTCAATTTTGCGGTCCAGGTATTCGCGGCAATGCATGATGCGCTGGCGAGCGTCATCGCTCAACTCCAGCTTGTATCCTTTCTCTATAATTTCGGCGATGCGTTCTATCGCCAGATGTTCGGCACTGATTTGATGTGTCATGTGATATTATTAAATGTGATATGTCAATGATATTTAGTTAGCGCAGGTTTAAAAAATGCTCACAGCGTTGTCGATGACGTCATCGTCCACCAGATTGGGCATGGTGACGCGCAACTCGGGCGTGCGCTCCATTTCGCGCTTGATGGCATCCATCGAACCCTGGTTGCGAGCCCAGCTGCGACGGGCGATGCCGTTGTTCACGTCCCAGAACAGCATCTCGCGGATGTGACGCTCGCTGTCCTCGCTGCCGTCAATTGCCATGCCGAAGCCACCGTTGATGACCTCGCCCCAGCCAACACCGCCACCGTTGTGGATGCTCACCCACGTGGCACCGCGGAAGCTGTCGCCAATGACGTTTTGCACCGCCATGTCGGCACAGAATTGCGAACCGTCGTAGATGTTGCTGGTCTCACGGAAGGGCGAGTCGGTGCCCGACACGTCGTGATGGTCGCGACCCAGCACTACGGGAGCCGACAGCTCACCGCTGCGAATGGCGTCGTTAAAGGCAAGCGCGATGCGTGTGCGACCCTCGGCATCGGCATACAGGATGCGAGCTTGCGAGCCTACAACAAGGTGGTTCTTGCCCGCCTCCTTAATCCAGTGGATGTTGTCGTCCATCTGACCCTGGATGTCCTCAGGGGCGTGCTGACGAATCTCCTCGAGCGCTTGTGCTGCCAAGCGGTCGGTCGTCTCCAGATCCTTGGGGTCACCCGAGGTGCATACCCAGCGGAAGGGACCAAAGCCGTAATCAAAGAACATCGGGCCCATGATGTCCTGCACGTATGACGGATAGCGGAACTTGCCATCGGGCAGCATCACGTCGGCACCCGCACGGCTAGACTCCAGCAAGAAGGCGTTGCCATAGTCAAAGAAGTACATGCCCTTGTCTGCCAGCTTATTGATGGCAGCAATCTGGCGACGCAGCGAGGCACGCACGCGCTCCTTGAACTCATCGGGGTCGTCAGCCATCATGCGTTTCGACTCCTCAAGCGTCATGCCCACGGGATAATAGCCGCCTGCCCACGGGTTGTGCAACGAGGTCTGGTCGCTGCCCAGGTCCACATGGACATCCTCGGCTGCCAGGCGCTCCCACAGGTCAACCACATTGCCCACATATGCCATCGAGACGGTGCGCTTCTCCTCCACAGCCTTGCGGATAGCGGGGATGAGCTCGTCCAGGTTGTCGTGCATCTCGTCCACCCAACCCTGGTCGTAACGCTTTTGCGCTGCCTTGGGGTTGATTTCGGCAGTGACGCTCACCACACCGGCGATGTTACCAGCCTTGGGCTGAGCACCGCTCATGCCACCCAGACCAGCGGTGACAAACAGCATGCCGTGGATGTCGCCATTCTTGTCGCCGCGCTTAACCAGCTGCTTGCGGGCTGCGTTGAGCACGGTGATGGTGGTGCCGTGCACGATGCCCTGCGGGCCAATGTACATATAGGAGCCTGCCGTCATTTGGCCATATTGGCTCACGCCCAGGGCGTTGTCACGCTCCCAGTCGTCGGGCTTGCTATAGTTGGGGATAACCATACCGTTGGTGACCACCACGCGCGGCGCATTCTTGTGCGAGGGGAACAAGCCCAGCGGGTGACCTGAGTACATGACCAGCGTCTGCTCGTCGGTCATCTCGCTCAGATATTTCATCACCAGGCGATACTGTGCCCAGTTCTGGAAGATGGCGCCGTTGCCGCCATAGATGATGAGCTCGTGCGGGTGCTGTGCCACGCGCGGGTCCAGGTTGTTCTGAATCATCAGCATGATGGCAGCCGCCTGACGCGAGCGGGCGGGATACTCGTCGATGGGACGCGCATACATCTCGTAGCGGGGACGATAGCGGTACATGTAGATGCGGCCATATTTCTTCAACTCCTCGGCAAACTCAGGCGCCAGCGTGGCGTGGAATTTCTTGGGGAAATAGCGCAAAGCGTTGCGCAACGCCAACTTCTTCTGTTCGGGCGTGAGGATGTCCTTGCGCTTGGGCGCATGGTTGATATCAGGGTCATAAGCCTGCGGCTCGGGCAGGTAATCGGGTATTCCGGCGCGTATGTCGGCAACAAATTCTTCTTTGGTCATAGTTTTCTGATAAGGTTATATTTTGTTGTTGGTTTTTACTTGATTTTCTCCTCCACCATAGCGGTGATGGCAGCTTCCTCGGCATTGGCACGGGCAACGAGGTCGTTGGCTTCGCCAATGAGCCGTTCGGCTGTTTCACGGTCTTGCAGGCCGGCAGCGTTGATTTTCACGTTCATGCCAGCACCCAGCACTGCCGCACGCGCAGCCAGAGCGCCCACGCCAGCGTCGGTCACGCTGTTGGGATTACCCTGCTCGACCATGGCTCGGCACAGTTCAAAGGTCTTGAATGCGGCTTGCATGGTGTGCAGCGGCACCTGCGTGGCAAACAACGTGGCATCTTGAATGGCAGCCGTGCGGGCAGCCTTCTCCTCGTCGGTTTTCTTAGGCAAGCCAAATGCTGCCATGATGCGGTTAAAGGCATCGGTGTCCTCGTCAACCAGATGCAGCAACTCGGTCACCAGACGCTGCCCCTTGTCAGCCCACTGGCTAAACTCGTTCCAACGCTCGTCCCATCCAGGCTTGTGGCTCGACAAGTTGGCGACCATGGTGCCCAAGGCAGCCGCCAGTGCGCCCATATAAGCCGAGATAGAGCCACCGCCAGGTGCAGGCGACTCGCGCGAGGTCTCGTTGGCAAATCCGGTAACAGTCAGGTCAACCAGGCGTTTGCCGTTATCGTTATCAGCATCCAGCATCATCTCGATAACCTTGTCACCAGGCTCAAAGGGCTTGAGGTCGTCGAGCCCCATCGAGTGGATGGCGATGTTGATGATATCTTCCTCGGGGATGCCCGTCGAGCGCTGCTGCTTCTCCAGGAAGTATTTGCCAGCGTCTATCAAGCACCGCTTGGGCATCAGGCCCACAATCTCGGTGCCCGTGACGCGGATGCCACGGTTTTGTGCACAGCGGCACACCTCGTCAAAGGCGACGTGCAGCGGCGTGTCGTTGATGTTGGTGATGTTCATCGACACCTGTGCAATCTTATATTCGTCAATATACCAGCCGATGGCCTTGGTGCCCTTCAGGGTGCCAGGCTTCATCACATTGTTGCCGTTGGCATCCTTGACAATCTTGCCCGTGATGGGATTGCCCTCGCGCACGGGGCGCCCCTTCTCGCGCACGTCAAAGGCGATGGCGTTGGCGCGGCGCGTGCTGGTGGTGTTCAGGTTAAAGTTCACTGCGATGAGGAAGTCACGCGCACCCACGGCTGTGCAACCCGTGCGAGCCACGCCCTCGTCAAAGGGGCGTGCGCCAAAGTCGGGAGCACGGTCGGGGTCAGCCAGCTTGTCGCTCAACGCCTCATATTCGCCGGCGCGGCAAACAGCCAGATTCTTGCGCTCGGGTTTCAAGGCAGCCGCTTCATAGCAGTAGCACGGTATGTTGATTTCTTCGGCAATGCGCTTAGCGAGCTTGCGAGCCAGTTCGGCACATTCTTCCAGGGTGATGCCTGCCACCGGAATGAGCGGGCACACATCTGTCGCACCCATGCGTGGGTGGGCGCCATGATGGTTGCGCATGTCGATGAGCTGTCCGGCACGCTTCACTGCCTGAAATGCAGCCTCAACGACGGCATCGGGGTCGCCAACAAAGGTGACCACCGTGCGGTTGGTAGCCTCGCCTGGGTCAACATCGAGCAACTTGACACCTTTCACTCGTTCAATCTCGTTAGTGATTTGCTTAATGACATTCATGTCGCGACCCTCGCTGAAATTGGGCACGCATTCCACTATTTTTTTCTCCATACTCATATTGATAGCAATAATACTGTTTTAAAGGTTAATGAATGCACAAAATTACGTCTTTTTCAGTAAACTGACAATATAATAGCGGTAAAAAATATGAGATGTCCCATTCTTTTTTATCTTGGTTTTTGCTATTTGAACCCTCAACGAAATAAATCTCGTTTGCCTCTACTTTCAGCGTCGGCACAGCCGATAAACGCACTAGCCTCACCCCCAACATGCAGCGTGGCGTTTCACCCCACAATGGATGAAACGCCACCTGTTATCTTGTATGTGTTATCGTGCTAGTGTCTTACCTCACGCGGCCCACATAGCTGCCGTCGCGGGTGTCCACCTCAATCACCTCGTCGGTGTCGATAAACAGCGGCACACGCACCGTGGCACCCGTCTCAACGGTTGCGGGCTTCAGGGTGTTGGTAGCCGTGTCACCCTTCACGCCAGGCTCGGTGTAGGTCACCTTCAGCTGGGTCTTGATGGGCATCTCGGCAAACAGCACGGTCTCGGTAGATGCGTCGCTCACCACCTCAACCACGTCGCCTTCCTTCATATAGTCGGCACCTGTAATGAGCTCCTTGCTGATGGGGATTTGCTCATAGGTCTCCTGATTCATAAACATAGCGTCAGCACCATCCATATAGAGGTACTGATAGGGGCGGCGCTCAACGCGTACATCCTCAAGCTTCTCGCCGATGTTGAAGCGGCGTTCAATCACGCGGCCGTCAACCACATTTTTCAGCTTGGTGCGCATAAACGTGTTACCCTTTCCAGGTTTTACATGCAAAAATTCAACGCAGAAGTACAGGTCTCCGTCTAGGCGGATGCAGGTCCCGTTCTTGATGTCTTGAGCGTTTATCATAACTTTAAAATAATGTTGTTTTGGTTAGTTATTGTTAGTTTATTGTTTTCGTTTTCAACGTTTGTGGGTGCAAAATTAGATGAAATCAAGAAAAAAAACAAAAACTTTACCCTAAAAATGCGTTTTCATTTGTCTGTTTTGAAAAAAACAACTAATTTTGCACCGCATTTTGCGAAAAATTTTGGAACAAATTCAAAAACAGCAATAAAAAACAATGAAACGTACATTCCAACCCTCAAACCGCAAGAAAGCCAACAAGCATGGCTTCCGTCACCGTATGCGCACCGCCGATGGCCGCAAGGTTCTTGCCCGCCGTCGTGCCAAGGGTCGCTACAGCCTCACCGTAAGCGATACCGTTTACAAATAAGTAGTGAGCTTGTGACAACTCAAGTCGCCACACATCATTGACAGGTGGCGCAACCAACACATCACGCCGTTATGATTATCCCGCACAGGGAACCATAACGGCTTTTGATGCATCATGTGGCTTCGCTAACGCCACGCCCCACCCCACACGGCTCACACCGACGGCACCACCAGAACCTTTAAGCATCTGGTAAAATAAAAGTACCCCAGTCCTGACATCTCCACATTTCCTAAAACCATATCTAGACAATCGAGCCCCCGCCAACATTGGCGAGGGCTCGATTGTCATTTCATGCGACTGCCGTCAGCTGGTACCGTCACGGCTGGAACACAAACGACGTCATCGACATCGAGCCCAGCTCGCGATAGTCGTTCCACACGGTCACACGGTCCTGCGGCTGCACCGCGCCCAGGGCGGTCAGCAACGGCATGTAGTGCTCGCTCGTGGGTATCGCCAGGTCACAGCCCGCAAGTCCCTCATAATGCACCGCCAGGTCATAGTTGCCTGCCACGACGGCGTCCCTGATGGCGGCATCAAACTGGTCAGCCCAGTCATAGCCGTCACGCATGCGCCAGTTCACCCGACGCAGGTTGTGCACCACGTTGCCGCTGCACACCACCATCACACCCTGCTCACGCAAGGCAGCCAGCCGCTTGCCCGTCTCATAGTTTNCCTCGGCAGTGGCATGACCGTCAACGCTCACAGGCACCACGGGCACATCGGCATCGGGGTACATGTTGCTCAGCACCGACCACAAGCCGTGGTCTATGCCCCAGTTGTTGTCCACCTGCACACCGTCGCCCAGCGCAGCCACCACCGCATCGGCAACTGCCACATTGCCCGCGGGCTCATAGTGAACCTCATAGAGCGCCTGCGGAAAGCCGTACATGTCGTTGATTTGCGGATTCATCGCATGGCGGCGCACACGCAAGCCTGCCGTCAGCCAGTGAGCCGACACGCCCACTATGGCACGCGGCTTGCCCAGTGCCTCGCCCATCGCCCGCCACTGCTTACGCGCCTCGTTGTCGCCTATCGCATTCATCGGCGAGCCGTGACCCACAAACACCACCGGTGCCAGCTTGCCGCTCTTGCCCATTGTTTCACTCGTTGTCATCGTTGATTTTCTCCTTTCTTATTTTATGAATTGATGATAATATATTGATTTCGTTTTGTCTTACAGCGTGCAAAGTTACACGTTATATCCCAATCGGGCAAGAACGCACTTTTTAGTTAGATAGTTACCTAAAAGTAGGTTTTGCGCCAGCAGCCGCTTTGGGCCCATGCGCTCCCACTCAGTTTAACCTTTTTTCACAGCAAGCAGCAAGCGACCTGCCACCCGCCAGTGCATCCCAGCGTTGCAGCAATCGCTCATGCCGCACATGGCGCAGACACAAAAAAGAAAATGCAGCACTATCCTCACGGACTATGCTGACAATCATTGTTTAACCTTAAAAACCTCCAAAAAAATTTGAGTTCATCATCAGATAAACAACAATCGTGCCAACATGCCGCCACAGACCTCACCATTTGGTGAAATAATGTGAAAACAGCAAAATCAAAAAAAAGCCGGTCTTACAGTTTACTCAAGTCATCCAGCCAGGCAAACTGGGCATCATAGCGTTCCGTGCCTGTTAAAGGCTTCAATGCTGGGTGGATGTGGGTGGTGTCGCAGGCAGTTCCGGCATCAAAGGTCACGCGCACATATAGTCCAGTATGCTTGATATTCCTGTAGATGCCATCGTCCAGCTCTCCATTGCTAACAATCTCACAGGGTTCTGTGACCTTGAATAAGTGTTGCCCCTCGTCCTTGCGTACATGGAACAGGATGTAACCTATAGAGGGTAGCTGGTTGTTGATTTCCAGCGATGCCTTGGTCAACTTCAAGCCGATAGCGATTTTGCCAGCCGGCAAGAAGCTCTTGCACTTGTTCTCATATTGCTCCATCATCACCATCAGCACGCC